>Ga0180432_10006380_pt1 | contig 15299 bp, 18 predicted proteins | sample SS_ome_10_FD_132414 | JGI IMG/M metagenome (GOLD analysis project Ga0180432, IMG submission 132414) | Hypersaline lake sediment archaeal communities from the Salton Sea, California, USA - SS_1_MS_2 metaG | ecosystem: Environmental > Aquatic > Non-marine Saline and Alkaline > Hypersaline >... | reverse complement strand
TTCTCCCATTTTCCTGTAGCTGAGTTATATCGGATAATCTGTTGATTAGATACACTATCCAAATCAACATCATTTAACTCACCAAGAGAGGATGCACCTGCTACATCAGGAGCTATGTCGATGGTATGTAAACTTACTTCAACTAATTCACGTTCAATTAATTCAACGTCAAATACAAATTCAGAAGACATATTAACTTATCCTTTTTGTCTTTTATTGTCTTACGGTTACAGTTACTCTAAAAGTTATCCTTCCATGATACAGAATGCCTATATTTCCACTAGCATCTTTATATTTAATATCATAATAATAATTACCTGATAAATCTGTGTCACTAGGTGTTAAAGAAATCAATGTTTTACCACTCTCTGCATCTAAATGAGTAGTCACATCCTTAGCTATTACAGCATTTGCATCAGAATCTTCCATGTCTTTTTTGCAAGTGAAATAAATAGTCCACCCTGTAATATCGTAAGGAACCTCATCCTTTTTAAATCTAAGTTCGAATGATTTGGAAGTTGCTTTTGGAATAACTAAATTTCTTCCTTGATTTCTTCCCATTAGTAAACCTCCCACTCAAGATTATCAGATACACCATTTCCTCTAAAAAATCTAGTAACTAACTCAACAATTCTTTCTTCCTTAGTCATATTTCTAGGATATGTAACTGTTAAATTAGGTAGTTTATAACTAGAGTAATCTGGTTTAATTAATATAGATGCTACTAAAGCAATTAAATCCTCTTCCTTATTATTAGGAGTAGGATAAATTTCTTCATCTTCAATTTCCCAATCATCATCAGTATTATCAGCAAACATGCTAATATAGACTAATCCTGCTTCGATGTATTTATCCAGTTCAGCTTCACTGAATTTATAAGCTGTAAATTTTACTTCTACAAGGTCTCCAGAAGTTAAGGTAGCTGTCAAAGTTAACTCATTGGTGTCAGAATCAAAACTATAAGTTTCTCCAGAACCTAAATCATTACCATTAATTTTTACAGAGTTGATAGCTGTGATATTCTCTGTACAGATGGTAAATATATTAGAAGTAGTAAATTCAAATACTTCTGTATTAACGACTCCTAAATCACCTACTAGAGCTCGTATTTTTCCTCTGATTTCGACTAACATTTTTGTCTCCTTTTTTTCTTATTAAAAGAATTTCTTTTCCACGACCACCTAAAAATTGAAAACCGTTTTTAACTAATATACCTTTGAGGGGATTGTTCTTTTTAATCTTAATATATAAGTCACAATCCAAATTCCAACTAATGATTTGTAATAATTTTTCTGCAATATCATTGTTCTTAGTTAACAGTTTAACATATTTTCTAGGCATTTTATCTGAAAAACCAGTAACCACTGCTATTCCTTCTTCACAGTATGCTATTTTATCTCCAGCTTGTAAAGCCTCGAAAAGAACATTTATATTCTCCTTAATAAATAACCTCAAATTATTTTTAGTAATATAAAAATCACCGTATACATCAGTAAATTCTGATATTAATCCCATAACTTGAGATTTTTCTTTTTTTGATAGTCCTGTTTTAAAAGTTATCATATTTATCTCTCTTTTCCTTTAAGCTCCCTTTGGGAGGGGAGACGCTTGGCGACTCCACCTCCCTTTAGGAATTTATAGTTACACAATTGCTGAACAATCTGCATATGCAACCGCTTTAGGGTTGGTAATACAGAAGATTACAGATTCATAACCATAGACACCGAAAGCCAATCTGTTACCAGAATCTTGCACTGGAACAGGATTAACAATAACTGCTCTTTGAGCATTGTCAACATCAGCACCCATCAATCTTGCGATATCAGGAGCAATACGTCTACGCACAAACTTAATCGGTTTGCCTTCAGCAATCCTTGAATTCTTTGCAACCAAAACCATCTTCTTTGCATCTAACAAAGCAGTTTCAGTTTCAGCATCAACAACAGATACTTTTCCGAAAATCTTCATAACGTCGATTCCAACATCACGAAGTCTAGCCATCAAAGTAACATTATAATTAAACACATTAGCATTATCCTTATCATAAGTATCAATTTTTTCTTTGATTGTAGAACCAACCAAAAGAACATAATTGTCACCATAATCTTCAACAGCGTGTTTCATAGACATAATAACATCATAAAGGTCTTCGCCAGAAGCAGGGGTTACTTCATTATTGCTAACTTCGTTAGCAGGGAAGTAATCCGCATGTGGAGTAATAAGAGCATCCAAGATAAGCTTGAGCTCCTTTTTATCCATTGCTCGGCTGATAGCCTCTTTACGTCTAGCTAAAGCATTAGTATCAACCTTATTTAAAACATCTTCGACCAACACGTAATCTAACTTAGAGTTAAGACCCTTAAAAGTTAGTTCGACATCGTTCAAAGGTGTTCTTTTCTTAACGGTAATAAGACCGTTAGCATCCACATCAAGAACCACATCAGCGGTTTCGTCTAGATTTTGATATCTCCAGACATGCTCACCTGGTTCAGCACTAAATACATCAGCGATAGCTGAGACTTCTACTGGAACAGGAAGCTGAGTGTTAATAGGCTCACCTATCAACTTAGAGATTTCCAACTGTACATCTCGTGCATCAATTTTCTTTTCGTTATCCATTTTTAATTTCTCCTTAAATAATTAAGAGTTATTTCCGAAAGCTTTCTTATCAATCTCTGCTCGTTTTGTAGCATAAAAGCTATCATCTCTGTCTAATGCAGATTTAACACCTACATCATCAGAAGTGCTTTCTGCTTGAGCTCGATAAGAAGCGTTTTCTTTCTCTAATTTAGCCTTCGCAAATTTGTCATCGTTGACTATATCTTTGTCACTTAAACTTTGCGAATACTCTTCACCAAGCTCTAACCGTCTTGAAACGATTATTTGAGCATTGGCTTGGTAAAACTCTATCTTTTCATTTGCCTCTTTATTTATCTTTGCTATCTCGTCTTGTTTTGACTTGTCAGCTTCGGCTGTAATGCTTGAAATTTCGAGCTTCTTAGCTGTCTTTAGTTCACTAACTTTAGAAACTAATCTGCTAATTGCTCTTTCATATTTTTTAATCTTATTTACATTAGCTTTATGTTGCTTTAAAATGTCTTTCATACCTAATTTTTTAGCTTGTTTTAAAATACGAGCTTTAATTATGCGAGTACTAATACCAAGCTTATTCAGCGTTTTCGTAGCTGAAGGTAGTGTTGACAAAGCAACTTTAACATTAGCTCTATCATTTATAGGTAACATTCTGAGTTTTCGCTTTTTACTGGTCTTTTTACTCTTAACTACAGTAACAACAGCGAATTTATCGTCAGAAAGGGATTTACTTGCTTCATTAATTTCTTTATCACTTGTAAATGATTCAAAGAAATCATCATCAACATCAATAACTTCTATTTCCTCATCTTTAGTCTCTGGTGCTTCACCTTGTGTCTCTTCTTTAGACTCTTCAGATGAACTATCTTGAGACTCTTCTTCTTTAGAGGGTTGGGCAGTTTCTTCAGAAGTTGCTTCAGGAGTTTTTTCCTCAGCAGGTTGCTTTAACTCAGGTTCTCCCTTTTCATTAACTACAATAGGAGCCTCTTTATCTACATCAATAACAACATTCTTTTCTTCTGTAGTTTCTACTTTATCCTCAGTTTTATCTTCTGAAGATTTAGTAATTTCTTCTTTCTTTTCCTCAGCTTTAGGAGCTTCTTCTTTCTTCTCCTCTGCCTTTGGCTCTTCAGCTTTATCTTCAACCTTTTCCTCTGCTTTAGGAGTTTCGGTATCTTTAACTTCTTCTTTTACTTCTTTTTGTTCTTCCTTAACTTCAACTTCTTTCTTCTCATCTTCTTTTTTCATCTCTTCTTCTTTCCTCCTTTCTTCTGAAGTTTTCTCCACAATACTCTCTATAGTTCGAGTCTTATCTAATTTATCAGTATTAACTTTAAAATTCAAACCACATTTTTTACAGTTAACTTCGTGTTCTTTTACATCTGAGACACCAGAAATCATAATTCTGTTGCCACATTGTACACAGGAAACATAACCTTCATACAAGAATTTAATTTTAGAAATAGTATCATCTAATTTTTCTTGTTTAAATTTAACAGCATATTCTTTTGCACAGGCTTTACATCTTAATTCGTTTCCTTCTTCTGTACTTTGAAGAATAAGCCAATCATTTGCTTTACATGCAGGACAAAGCAATCTAAAATCTTTAATCTGAGGAGGATATAATATCTCTCCTTGATTATTGACAATAGAAAAGCATTTTGGGCACTTAATATTTGTTACTTCTGTAGTTTCAAACTCTTCTTGGCAGTGAGAGCATGTAACTTTAGGAACTTCAGGCACTTTGTTTTGTTCTTCTTCCAATTTCTTTTCTTCTTCTCGTTTGAGAATCTGTTCTTTTATGGAATCTTGCCATTGATTTGAACGAATAATTTCTTCTTCTTTATGTCTAGAAGCATAAACTAAATCAGGTTCACTTTGTTTCATAGTTTTTCCTATAGCTAAAACATCTGCTCCTTCAAAAGCAGGTTCGTTATCTTCATCCTGAAATACTAAAGCTCCACCAGCGATTTCCATTTGACGAAGTTCATAAGTTCCATCTTCTAAAATCTTACGAGCTTTGCCTGGAGACCAGATTTCAAAACTAGAAGATAATTTCTTCTTCTTAAAAAGTTTTTTGGCCTGTTCCCACTCTTCGCCAAAATTGCTTTTATAAAATACACCATAAGCAATAATCTTATTTTCCTTCTGTATATATTTGTAATCCACATAATGTCCAACAACAAACCTTCTGTTATGATTTACAGAGATAGGTTTGCCTATAATCTGTGGAAGAACTTTCAAAAGTTCTTTTTGGGGAAGAATCGCACCGTTTTTATTTGCACGATTAGTAAAAGCATAAATAGTCTTAAACATTGCTAAATCTCTAGAACCTTTTATTTTCATACCTCTAGCTTCTGAGATTTTTTCTAGTTCAGACTTTTCTTTTCCTTCCACTAATTCTATCTGAGATTTTTCTTCAAAATCCTCTATAAAATATTCAATATCTTTTTGTAATACGGAATTCATAATAGTGCCTCCTATTTTTAATCATCAAGTGCCAAGAATATTGGAGTAAGGTCTCGTTTACCTTTTATCTTTTTAGTACTAGCAAACTCTAGTTCCTTACCTCCTCTGATGTTACAGTCAAGCTTTTGACTGAATGCTTTTTTGCTTGAAATTTCTAATTCAAGCCCTATTTCTTTAGATTTTTGTCCTTTTATCTCTCTAGAATATTCGAGGTCTAACATTTTAAAACCATCAATATAAAAATTTTGAACAACTGGAACATCACAAAAACCTCGAACATGTCTTTGTACCACATACTCTAAAGACTTTTGACCAACCATCTCTTTCTCTATATCTATCATAAGAGATTTTTGAGCCTTTAAAGCATAATTATATACAAGGTCAAATTCTTTTTGACCTATAATATCATATTTAAACTTTACAGGAATAGCTTTTTTACCTCTAATATCAAAATCAAAAACGAGATTCATAGAAACTATTCTTTGTTCTCTACCAGCTCTAAAGTCCAAGACACCTCTTGTAGCCATAGCTACGGCTTTTTTAAAGCCTAAGATACCTTTTGTTGCCATTGTTCGAACTATATTTTTCATTCTACTCGTCTCACTTGATAATCTACTACTTGATGTCTATATTTACCTTGACCATGAACTGCTTCAATTTCATATTCAGCAATATGATTAGTATCGTTTTTAACATCATCAGCAGTAGGATAAATTCTTAATCTACCTCTTGTCATTTCTTGAGCTCTATCCCATTCAGTTGCAAATAATCTATAATTTTCTTGAGAAAGACCTAAAATTCTATCAATTTTTTCCGATATTGCTACATTGGAACAATTTGTAACATTAACTGTTTCAATAGCATCTAAATAACTTGTAGGAGTAAAATACAGAACTCTAAACTGTCCTACATTATCAAAAAAGTAAGAACCTTGATAAGCTCCATCCCCTACATCGGTTAACGTACCAGAATCTAATAAAGTATTATCTGAACACCTTATTACTTTGTACGTTACGGTCAGACCTGTGACTCCATCGCCCTGTTGGTCTGTGACTAGGCTCTCTAAGTAATATGTTGTACCTTTTGTTATCTCTGCCATAATTCATATCTCATTTTAATTACTCTATAACTTCAGAAGTATAAATATCTTTTGGAGTTATATTGTCAGGGTCTACATCCTTTTTAAATTTTATACCTACTTCATAAAAACTTTCTGCTACTAATTCTGAGCATAACCAACCATTTAAATCTATCGGTTCTAGTTTTCTCAATTTTCTAAACATATATAAAATCCCTACACATATCAATTGAACAAAATCATAACTTTTTCCTACTTGTTTTAAAGCAAAAGTTTCTACTATCTTTCTTTCAGATTCTGATAAATTTTTAACTTTACAAATAATAAAATCTAATTCCCCTGCTTCTTTTTGATTTTTATAGTTTTGTAAAGTAAATAATCTTACTCCATATTTCGGAATAGCTTCAACTATATATTTATTATCAACAATTATTCCTACATGATTAAATTCAGATTTAGTATACCATCTAATTAATTTCGAAAGAATATCAAAATTTTTCACTAATATAATATTTCCCATTATAAAATTTTAGTTCTTTTCCTATATATTTCTAAAGAAAAATGTCCATGACATGTATTATTATCATCTGGTACTGTAATATCAATCCAAAATTTATAATTAGTTGGAATTTCTTCACTAGCACTTTCAGAATTAAGTTCGTCACCCATAGGACAACTTCCATAAATAGGATGTTTACATACAAAATGAGCTATTGGTGTATCTTCAGTTGCTAGTTTAGGAACATTGTCATTATCATAATAATATTGTCCAGAAGGACATACTATGTAAAAATCTACATAAGCTCCTTTAGGAGCATCAAACTGATAAATAGCTCCTTCTTTTATCCAGATAGGGTCTAAAAAAGAAAATTCTAATCTTTTTCTTTTCATTTCTGAACCTGAAGGCATTTCAACTTCATCGTCATCATTTGAAAAATCAAATACTAACCATTTTCCTTCTCCTATAACAGTTTCAGAATCTCCAATACTGGTAAACATGGTAGTACATGCTAAAGGTCTCATTTCTGATTTAACTATTTCTTTTCCATCTTCTGTTAAAGGATGTACTGTCTTATTAGCATCTGCCTTATAATTATTTTCAAAATCTGCTAAATCTGCATTACCTGAAATATCTGAAATACTACAAGTATAGACAATTAAATCATCTTGAGCCCAAATAAAATAATAACCAGTTTTCTCTACATAATGTATAGGTAAAGTCTTAATCGCTATTCTAGTTTTAAAATCTATCCAGTTTAAATCTATCCTCATTATAATTCCCTCTCATAAGCTATCTGGTGATACTGTATATCGTTTCCATTACCTAATGAAGTTACTCTAATTAAATAATCCTCACCAGCTTTTAAAATCATTTCATCAGTAGTTCCTCTACTTGAAGTTTGATTAGAACCAGCTAATAAATCTATTCTAATCCTAGTGCCATCTGCTGTAATTGTTGGGTCTTCATATAATACCGAATGTATAGTATTAGAAGAATTTCTATTACAATTAAATTGAGTTACAGAAGTACCATTAGCACTAACCGTTGGATTTTCAAATAATTCAACTGTTATTCCTAATTCTGATGACATTTCCCAAAAAATATGTAACACATAACTATTATCTACTTTAAGAAGATATTCTTTACTGTCATTAACTTGTTCTATAAATACATCACTATATTCAAAAACTAAACCATCCCATATTCTTCTGGTTATATTATCCATTTCAACTATAGCATCGTCTTCAAAATGAATATCAGCATCCACAGCTAATCTTCTAACTTCATTAATATCTTCTATAATATGGACAGGCCCATCCACAGTTCCAGATATATCGGTATCGCCATAAATCTTTGTTTTTGAGTCTACTGTTAATCTATATAATTCGTCATCTGAATCATATACTCTACCATGTCGTATTTCAATATCTTGTAATTTACTTAAAAGAGTTAATCCAGATTCTTCTCCTATTGCTTCTTTAATAGCTTCAGCTTCTAATTTAAGTTCATCTAATTTAGAATGAGTATCTTCATCGGTAATTGCTAATTCAAATCTATCTCCACTTTTTTCATCTATAGAAACTGGGCCTTTTAGAGGTTCTCCTGATTCGTCAGGTAAGGTATAAAGAAGCATTTGTCCTTCTTCTACATTTACTTGACCAATATCTACTCCAAGACTGGCTCCACTTCCAAAACCACCAATATTAACTTCGTTTTCTACATTAACATCAGTACTAATAGCATCATTGGCTTCAGCTTTATAATTATCCTCAAAATCCGCTAAATCAGTATCATTTTGAGATACATTAATACCTTTAACTTTAGAAGTATCTTTCCATAATTCAGTAAAATATTCAACACCAGCTTCTAAAACAAAGATTTTATATTTATACTGAAATTCATGATACTGAAGTTCAAGATTTTTAGGATTTCCTAAAAATGCTTTTATTTCTGTCCATGTTTTATATACTTCTCTAGTTGTAGCCATTAATAATATCCTTCCCAACGACCAAATAGGGCAACAGCCCCACCACTTAGTCTTTTTCTTCTTAATCTGATTTTTCTCGTTCCATTTCCTACAAACTCGTCATTTAAATCGTGCTGGTCAGAAGAACCATCACAAAAAATAGCATCAATAATTTCCATATTAATACCATTTCCATTTGGGTCGTACCATAATTCTATTACATTTCCGCCATTTGTTTGTTCGCCACCACCAGAAAATCTTTGTAAAACTAAAGTTTCTCCATCAGGAATTGTATATTCTATATCATCATAAGTATCAACGTCTCCATATTCAGTTTGAACAATTCCTGTAGTACCTACAGGTGGAGCAGGGGGTTCCTGAGAAACTTTTAGACGACCATTAGGAGTAACATCAGCTTTATCTCCATCTGCATCTTGAATAATAACTCCAATTACTTCATTTTGGTCAGCAACAAAATAGGATTCTTTAACAGAATTTTCAGGATAACTAGTCGAAAAGATTTTTACCCACCATCTACCATAAACATTAGGAGTAAAACTTCCTTCATAGATAGCTCCACTTTCTTCTGTTAAAGTAGTTTGACTGAATAATGAACCACTAGGAGTATACACCCTCATTACTAAATCAGTAATTCCAGATGTACCTCCTAATGGTTGATAAACAACTTTTATAGCACTGTTTATTTTATAAATATTTTTAGCCATTATCTAAATATCCTATTTCCAAACGAATAGAACCACTTCATCATTTGCTGAGACTTATTCCACATCAATATTTGCCAATTCTGAGGGTCGTCAATATCTCCTTCAGTTTTTAATTCACTAGGCTCAATTGTATGGTCTGTTATTTGGTCTCCATCAATACCAGTTCTTCTATCGTTTTCTGCCATAATTTATCCTTTATTAAGTAATAATATAATGAACATAAAGGTCACTATTAGTTCTAGGTGCTTTTGCAAAAGTAATAGTACTACCAGAGATAGTATAATCTAAACCAGAGCCAGGAGCCTGAAGTAAACCATTAAGGAATACTTGAACTGTTCCTGTAACTGGAGTATTTGCTAATGTATAAGATGTATTTAAACTATCAATATTACCTGTAGGAATCTCATGGAAAATAAAATCAGATTCCAAAACAGCTTCAACGTCTAAATCAACCCATTCCATTCCATTGGCGGTGTATTTCAAATAATATCCAACAGAAGGAGCATTATAAACATCCAATTTTGCTTCAGTAATTCCTTCATCTTTAACCTGAAGAATGTCTCCAGAAGCAATCTCAATCGTAGAATCATCTACATTAATTTCTAAAGAACCATCTACATTTTGACCAATACCACTACCTGCTACGTCTGGATTAATTTTCTCCTTAGTAATACCATCATCTTTAACTTCAATACTGTTCGATGTAAAACCAATTGTAGAATCATCCACATCTACTTTTAGTTTATGTGTAAAATCATCAGTAGTATCTTTTTGAACACCAAGACCAGCGATAGATGCATCTAGTTGGTCTCCATAAATTGCTGTGTTTCGTTCTGCCATTTTTCTATTTCCTCCATTAACTTTAATGTAAGCTTACATTATCTAAGTTATCTCTTTGGCATAGCTAACTAAAATCTCACTATTAGTTCTTGGAGCTTTAGTAAAGCTAATATTTTTTCCGCTAATGGTATAATCTTTCCCTGTTCCTGGTGCTTGTATTAATCCATTAAGATACACTTCAACAGTACCTGTTATTGGGTCATTAGCTAAAGTAAACTCTGTATTAATAGAATTAATGGTTCCTGAAGGAACTTCATTCGTAATAAGCCCTGCTATTGAACCACTTCCTCCAGTTGTTATATATGGACATCTTACTGCCATGTTTTTATCCTATAATTTTTTGACCACTTATTGTTAATTTAGCAACTAAACCTTGCTCCAATGTAACATCAGGAGTCCAAGACATAGTTAAAGGAGCCTTTTCCATAGCTCTCATTTCTTTTGGAGCTTCTACTATATTTACTTCTTCATCCTGAATTACCGCTTCAGTTTCAGGGTCTAAACAATGAACTTTAAAATGTAAATCTTTTAAATAACCTGTTGCTTTAGGACTGTCATCATTTAAAACCCATATTGTAACTTCTTTAGTTTCTCCAACTGGAACAACACCAAAAGAAATATGGTCAAATATTTGTTTGTCTAAGGCTTTATCTTCAAAGAGTTTCATTATTTATCCTTTGGCTTAGTCAATTTCTTAATTAATTGCTTTTTGCTGTCAGTAATTTCTAAATTCTTCATAGCAAACGCTTCATCTATAAAATCCTTTTCTGATTGTTCTATTGCACTCTCAACCATTGATTTAGTTAACTTAACAGCTTTCATTTTGCCTTTAACTTTCTTTTTCTTGCGAACCCATTGACCTTTTTTGTCTTTTCTCGCAATCTTTTTCACAACCGCCCATGCAGTTCTAAAAGCTAAGGAATCATTGGCATATGTATTATATGCTCTATTAAAGACTCTTAGAAATACTCTTTGTAAATCGAGATTCAAATTCTTTTTTACCCTATCAGGCAAGTCTTTGATATTTTTATAGGGAGCTCCTTCCAAATCGTCTGTATCAGTAGAAGCTTTAAAGTTTTGTTTCTCTGTTCCTTTCTTCGAGTCTGGAATTTCATCTGTATCAGGTTTATCAGGATTTCTTGTATCTCCTGGTAAATCCATTTCAATTCCTTCTCTATTTTCAGTCATATTAGGATACATAGTAAGGTCAATACCGTCTTTAGCTTCTTGCTCTCTACGTTTAACTTCAGTTTCAAAGTCAACTTCTGCAATAAGCTCAACAGCTGTCCTGTTAGATAATTTTCCTCTATCCCAACATTGACGAATTCTTTCTTTAAATTTATCAGTCATGAATCCTGTAACTGGAGAAGAAATTACTCTAATATCGTTTCCAATGAATTTACTATGAGTTTTATTCTTTTCGACAATCAGTAACACAATTTCTTTCATAAGCTGTTTAAAATCTTTAACCCCTTTTTGTGTTTCTTGAATAAAAGGCTTAGGATTAAGAATACTTTCTCTTCTAGAAGATGAGAAAGCTTCTGCTATATCAATAAAACCAAGACCTGCAAGAATGCTTTTTTCTGCACTTGCAAATAATTCTGATTTCATGATAGTAGATAAATCAGGAATTAAATGTTCTAAAGATTCATCAAAATTAGTAGCTCTAATAGGCATTTTATTCTTAGAATCTAACTCTTTATATTCGTCTAGAGCTGATTGAAACTGGTCTACTATAGTTTGTAATTTATCATCTGAATAGTGAACATTTTTGTCTATGGCAAGTCTTTCACTTCCTTTTTTAACTAACATCATATAAGGAATAATTTGGTCTAGAATTTCAATTTCTTTATTTTTGAGAGATTGGATGATTTTCCAGTTATGATAAATACCACGTTTAATTAGGTAGGGAGTCGGATATTTATCAGTCCATCTTCCAAATGGTCGAGTAATAATTACATTTTTCTCTAACTTTTGGGCATCTTCTGTAATTCCTAAATGATAATCATAATTAACTAATTTAATTTTTTCGCTATTTGGGTCTTTGTCTGTTGCATGAACACTTTCGCCATCTACAAAAAACATTTGAGTCGGAACGATAAATCCTTGTCCGACATCTTCCCATTTAGACATTTTTAAAATTGGAAAAGAAGATGATTTCCATCGTTCTTTAAAATATTCTTCGGCTAAAGGGTTAATACCAGTAGGAATACCTACTGCATCTCTATTAATATTATCTAGCCATTTCTTTAAAATTTTTGTAAAATTTTCATTATCTGTTTCAATACTATAATCAACAGATGCACTCTCTACAGCAAAATCTGTCAAACTGTCTACCAAACCTGATACATCATCCAAACCCATTTCTTTACATGCTTTGACTTGAGAATGGTAATCTCCAGGAATGGTCACTTTTTTAAGCAACATGCTTAAAATATAGTTAATAAAAATGCCATCGTTAGGACTACTCATTTTTTATCTCCCTTTTTCCAGCTCACTGCTCCAACACTATTACCCCAATCGCTTTGAACTGGTTTAGTTAAATTGAAATCCTGTTTGAGCCATAATGCTATCGCAAATACTCTCCATGCATCAAACAAGTGGTCTCCGCTTTGAGAGACACATTTATATTTCGTTCTGTTCCCTGTTATCATAGAAACAACTACGCTAAATTGACTATCAAATTTAAAGTCTTCAGGAATTATACATCGACCATTATATAACATATCCTGTAATCTCTTGACAGACCATTCAGACATATATTCTTGTCTAACTAGGGGTTTACCTTTTTCTATAACGATATTTCCTTGTTCGTCTTTCTCAAAATCAACGTCTATCTTACTACTTCCGTCGTACCAAACCAAATTATCCTTTGGATAAATTTCTTCAGCTTCACGATAAATAGCTCTACCCATACCGTCACCACAATCTAAAGATAAAACATTAAATTTTAATTCTCTACAAACAAACTGAAAAACTTCCCACTGTTCTAAGTGAGTTAAATTATAAAGAACAATATTATACAAATATTTATATTTTTTTCCAATCTCAGCATGTATAATAATTTCCGTAACTTTTTCACCAATATCAGAACTAACAAAAATTCTATCTGCGTTAGAAGGGCGGTCTAAAACAATAAGATTTCTAAAAAGTCCAAATCGTTCTTTACTAATTTCAAAGCGTTTGATTTGTTCTAAAGAAATTCCTTTTTTATCAGCTCGATAACAGGCTTTACGAACTCTATCCATGTCAAATGTATTGATACCATCAGAAACAACTTCTCCTTCTACGAATACTCTATATCCGATAGAATCTTCACCACCATAATGTTCAATACGGTCTTTTTTCTCTTTTGCATCCCAATAAGGATTAACATATTGGGGCAAATTAATAACATGATTTTTATTCTCCAAAGCATAAAAAGTTTTTCCTGCTGGAGAATACGGAGTAAAATCGGTCATGCCTGAGATTCTAAATACTGCACCAAATTCTGAAAGAGCATCTTTTCTCTTTTTATAAACTTCGTCTGTTTCCAAACTAGCTTCTTCTATGTAAACACGATTAACGTGCTTACCGTACCACTGTCTTCCAGGATTTTTGGAACCAACATTAAAGTTTACACTATTTAACGAATATCCTGTTTTTAATTGAAACTTGTAATCAGGAGCTCCAGTGATTCGTCTTTCCCATAATTTGCAAATAGGATGATTTTGAAAACAAGCTTTCACATCATCCAAAACTTCTCTAATGTGAATTAAATCAACAGAAGAGAAAGCTACTTTTTTTACATTACTAAATAAAGAACAAATCATATCCCTTACTAAATCTAACTTCTCTACTAGCAAGGTTTTACCAAACTTTCTGGCTCCCATACAAAATATATCACCAACATTTTTACGGAGTTGAAATGCCTCTTTTGGATTTAATCCATGATATTCAGCAGTTGCCTCAAAATCTATAATAGACTCATCAGATATAAAAGGAAGCTGATATTTTCGGACATCTCCGAATTTCTCAGGGCTCCATTCTGCTAAATTATCAAAGTTTGGAAATAACGTCTCCAATAAACATCTTGGAGTACAGAAACTTTCACAAAATTCCAACTCTTGTTCTTTAATGTTTGGTAGTTCCATACACTCCTTCACTCGTATGGAATAAGAATAAAACGGTAGGAAGTTGATGTAACCTATTTAGTTTCAGGTAGTTTCTGAAACCAATGTACATCTAACCAATCAGGAAAGTCTAGAGATGTGCCTAATGCTTTAGCATATTCTTCAGTAGAAATTTTACCATCTTTCCACCATCTATGCATTTCTTCGTTACATAACAATTTATCTTGAAACATCGGAAACTTTTTAGCATCATATTTGTCAGTACGAATCATAAGAAAAAATACTTTCGAGCAAAAGGGGCAAGTAACTTTTCTCGAACCTTGATTATTTTTTCTCCAAACCTTAAATTTTTCAAAAATATCCTGAAAATCTCTATAAGCATCTAACTTCTCTTTAGACTCAAACATCCTCAACTTCTCTTTTAAGCTTACAATTTGGTCTAAACCTTCTTTCATCTGCATCTGGAGGGCTTTTGTAACGTGTTCCTCCTCATCATCTTTCTTATTCTTACCAAGTTTTCTAACTCTTTTTTTATAGCGTTCTTGAAGGGCTTCTAGAAACACTAATTCTTCTAATAGCTGTAAATCACTTAATTTATACAAATGAGGATAGATTTGCTGATAATCTTCAAATCTTTGCTTTCCCCATCTTTTTTCGGCAGTGGTTAAGCCTTCACCACTATATTCGTAATTATATATATCGTTTTTCTTACTCATTGGCTTTCAATACCTTACAAAAAAAATCCTAACTACACTACTTGCGTAATTAGGAAAAATTTAAAAATAATATGTGAATTTGTAATATTACAATAAGTGTTCATAGACTTGCCCTTCTATATTCTTATACTATAAGTATAACACATTTACCCCCATCTTGTCAAGGTTTTCGTAACATATTGTGAACCCTTGAGTTACAACAAGTTACATAAAAAAAATACACGTAAGGAACCTTGTCCTTACGTAAGTCGTTGTGACAGTTAGAGTTATAATTAATTTAAAATACTAAACTTTTTTCT
>Ga0180432_10006379_pt1 | contig 15303 bp, 11 predicted proteins | sample SS_ome_10_FD_132414 | JGI IMG/M metagenome (GOLD analysis project Ga0180432, IMG submission 132414) | Hypersaline lake sediment archaeal communities from the Salton Sea, California, USA - SS_1_MS_2 metaG | ecosystem: Environmental > Aquatic > Non-marine Saline and Alkaline > Hypersaline >... | reverse complement strand
GTGTTAAGTGCTCCGCCTGGGGAGTATGGTCGCAAGGCTGAAACTCAAAGGAATTGACGGGGGCTCACACAAGCGGTGGAGGATGTGGCTTAATTCGAGGCTACGCGAAGAACCTTATCCTGGATTTGACATGCTTGGATTAGCTTCGTGAAAGCGGAGTGACGCTCTTTGAGTGGAACTTGCACAGGTGCTGCATGGCTGTCGTCAGCTCGTGTCGTGAGATGTCGGGTTAAGTCCCTTAACGAGCGAAACCCTTGTCGCTAGTTGCTAACATTCAGTTGAGGACTCTAGCGAGACTGCCGGTGTTAAACCGGAGGAAGGTGGGGATGACGTCAAGTCCTCATGGCCTTTATGTCCAGGGCTGCACACGTCCTACAATGCCGCGCACAAAGGGAAGCGAACCCGCGAGGGCAAGCAAATCCCAAAAAACGCGGCCCAGTTCGGATTGCAGGCTGCAACCCGCCTGCATGAAGTCGGAATCGCTAGTAATCGTAGGTCAGCATACTACGGTGAATGTGTTCCTGAGCCTTGTACACACCGCCCGTCAAGCCACGAAAGTGGGGGGTCCACGAAGTCGCCGAGCTAACCCGCAAGGGAGGTAAGCGCCGAATGGAAACTCCGCGATTGGGACTAAGTCGTAACAAGGTAGCCGTAGGGGAACCTGCGGCTGGATCACCTCCTTTCTAAGGATTGCTTAGAACCGAAGCGGCGGAAACGTCGCCTTGGAAAATATCGCGCAACAGTCCTTCCATCGGAACGATCAGAACGAGGCAAAACACTACCAACAAAGAGCAAACCAAGGCCCGGCCGGATCCAATTCCGGCCGGGCTTCTTTATTGCCGTCCCGTTCCAACAACATCCCCCACCACCCTCTACCCCGATTGCCACGCCGGGCTTCTTGCAGGTGGGTGCTGTTTCCCTTGTCGGCGGGAGTGCAACCTGTTGCCCGTTGCCCGCAGATCGCAGCGCCGCTACAATGAATGCGTGTTGTGACTCTTCTGGACCTTGCCGGAATTCGCCCTTGTAGGCCAAAGGATTGGATTCTCGCTGTTGGCCGGGAGCATAGATCATGCGGACCGCGACGCAACAGCGCCGGCCGCCGTTGGGCTTCTTTCCCGAGCGGCTAGCGTTCCGGCGATTCAGTGACCAAAATACTGGAACAGCTTTCGATAATTCGGGCCGGTTCCTGATGGACCGCCGCCCGGTTAACTCAACCGTTCGGCCCAAACTTTTCACAATGCGGTGCGATTATGGGGGAAGCTGAGAAAGCACCGAAGCAGAGGCTCCGCTGGTATCAGTACAGCCTGGCGTCAATGTTTGTGCTGGTAACGGTGGTTGCCATCGGGTGTAGCTGGTTTGCGTGCAAGATGGCGAAGGCGAAGCGGCAGAAGGAGGCAGTCGCCACGATTAAGGACTTCCGTGGATGGGTCACGTATGATTATGAGATTGACGCCAACGGCGACTACATACCACGCGCGGCGCTTCCCGGTCCAACGTGGCTTCGCAGCTTAGTCGGCCTGGATTTCATGACGGATGTGCGTTGCGCGGGCCTTGATAGGTCAGAAGTTACCGATGCCGAACTGAAGAACCTGACGGCACTGGCAGAACTTAGAATCCTCGATCTCGGGTGGACGGAGACTTCCGATGCCGGTCTCGAACACCTGAAGGGGCTAACAAATCTCAGAAGGTTGGACCTTACTCAGACCCAAGTCTCCGATGCTGGGCTGGAGCATCTCAAGGGGCTGACCAAGCTTGAAGTACTAGAGCTTTGGAGCACCCGAATCACTGATGCAGGTTTGGTGAATTTCCAGGGGATGACCAAACTTGAACACCTTGAAATTGCCGACACCGGAGTCACCGATGCCGGACTGGTGAATCTTTCGGAGTTGACAGCACTCAAGGAGTTGGTCCTTTGCAGCGACCAAATTACCGACACTGGGCTTGAGCACCTAAAGAAGCTTGCCAATCTTGAAGAGTTGATACTCGATGACACGGAAATCACCGATGCAGGGTTGGTGACTTTGCGGAGTTTTGCCAAACTTGAAAGACTGGACCTTGGCGACACCAAAGTCTCCGATGCCGGGCTAGTGCATCTGACAGAACTAGCGAACCTCGAAGAGTTGGAACTCACTCGCACGCAAGTCAGCGACGCCGGGTTGGAGGCTCTTGACAGGTTGCCTGCCCTCAAAGAATTGCGTCTCGAAGGAACTCAAGTCAGTGATGCCGGGCTGAAACACCTCGCAGGATTGACCAGACTCGAATGGCTCACTCTCGGCAGCACGAAAGTCACTGACGCTGGGATAGAGCATCTTCGGGGGATGACCAAGCTGAGACAACTACAACTCAGCAACACGCAAGTCACCGACGAAGGGGTTCAACAACTCCAGAAGGCATTGCCGAACTGCAAGATAGATTATTGATTCCTTCCCACGATAGACTAAAATAGGGGCAAACCAAGGGATAGAGCCGGACCAGCTACGCTGGCCGCTCATCCAGACCGTTCGCCGCCATAAACAACGTTGGGGCCAAGTGAGAAGCTGTTCCCTGATGGGAGGGAGGTCGGGCCATGAACGACGAGGAGAAGGTAAAGTATCTGGCAAACATCTACCACCTGTTGGTCGCCGACGGGGGCGCGGATCGCCTCGAAGAACGCGTGTTCGACGAAATCCGACGAGATCTCGCCGCAGGGTACTTCCAGATGCAGAAGGCCAAAGAGATGGCCGAGAAGGAGGGATTCCAGGCGCAGATGGTGGGACGATGGTCGGATCGCATCGCGAATTTCGAGGACATGCTGTTCGCGGCCTATTGTAACGATGTGCTTGAACAGACGGAGAAGAAGACACTCCAGCAGCACGCGAAACAGTTGGACATCAACCAGGCCCAGTTCGACACGATCAAGCAGGAGGCGAAACGTCGATATGCAGAGTTCAAACGGAAGCTGAGTTGACTTTGCCGATAATGGGCGAACCGGACGTTCGCCCTCTCGGAAACCATCGTTTGACGGAGTTTGGCTATGGGGGAAAGTGAAGTAGCAGCCAAACCGGAACGCGCGGGTGCCACTGCTGGCTTGCCCAGCAGTGCCTCAAGGTCGCTCGAACAACACTGCTGGACGAGCCAGCAGTGCCACCCGCCGCGCGGCCGAGCACGAACTCGATGTCGTGTTCCTCGCAGAGATCGGCCAGCCAATACCAGGCGAACATGCACTCGACGCCGACGACAAGTCCTTCGCGATACGGACGGATCAACCTCAGGAACGTGTCTGGCCTGGCCGGGATCTTCTGATGGACCAGAATCTCGCCGTCGTGAGCGAGAATGCAGACATAAAGGCTCTTGGCATGGAGGTCGATGCCACAGTAGAATGGGTGTTGTGTTTGGTAGAATCTCATCGTGGTCCTCCTGGGTTAGGGGTTTTTGGGAAATGTTGCATCCCCAAGTGTAGCTCGGGAGGCCATGATGAGTATCCACCGGTTGCAGCCCGACCCGGCAAAGCCGGGCGGCTGATGCCGAACGTTGGGCGGAAACAAAGTAAGGGTAGTTCATGAGCAGATTGTTTAGACGGGGAGTTCTTGCGGCGGTTGGGATGGGGCTTGTCGTTCTCGGGGCGGGAGCCGTATGTGCCGAGAGCAGGGAACGGCAGGTTAAGAATATCGTGCTGCTGTATGTCGATGATCTCAGGCCTGAGATCAATTGCTATGGAAAGAGCAAGCTTATCACCCCGAACATCGACCGGCTTGCCGAACGGTCGCTGGTTTTCAATAAGGCATACTGCCAAGTTCCTATTTGCATGCCGTCGCGAGTCAGCACACTTAGCGGAATGTATGCCAGACATCGAGGACAGGGGACGCTGCGCCGGCTTCTTCCCAAAGGAAAGCCGTCGTTGCCGGGACATTTCAAGGCGAATGGCTACGACACCATTTCCATAGGGAAAGTGTACCACTTCAACGGCGATGATCCCGAGTCGTGGACGAAACGGTATACTCATACGTTTCATGAACGAAAACTGGTATGTGACGGCTTTTGTTCGGGGTATCAGTTGGAGAAGAACAAACGAGGATTGACTTATTCCAAGACAGGAAGGAACCATTCGCCACTGACCGAGTGCGTTGACGCACCGGACAGCGCATATCCCGACGGGGCAAGTGCCGACAAGGCGGTTGCTGATCTGAAGAAGTACGGCCAATCGGGAAAGCCGCTGTTTCTGGCAGTAGGTTTTTACAGGCCGCACCTTCCGTGGGCGGCCCCGAAGAAATACTGGGGCCTCTATAAACGTGAAGAGATTGACCTGGCCGAGAACCAGCATTTCCCGAAAGGCGCGATCGGAAGAAATAGCTGGGGCGATTTGCGCCATTACGGTGATAAGGTCGTCAATGCCGCAAATTCTCGTCGCTCGGACTACAATCCGGACAATTTCCCGGTGCTGCCTGAAGATAAGCAGAGAGAGCTGATTCACGGATATTGGGCAAGCGTCAGTTTCATTGATGCCCAGATCGGGCGAATTCTCGACGCGCTTGATGATTCGGGCATGGCAGACAACACAGCGGTTGTCCTGTTGAGCGATCACGGCTGGCAGTTGGGCGAGCACAAGCTTTGGTCGAAGTGCAGCAACTACGAGGAAGCGGTCAGGGTTCCCTTGATGATTGCAATACCGGGCATTACGAAAGGAGGAAAGACCGATGCGCTGGCTGAGCTGGTCGATATCTATCCTACCGTATGCCAGGCAGCCGGATTGGATGTTCCGGAACATGTTGAAGGGACGGGCATGATGCCCCTTCTGAGAAATCCAAATCGAGAATGGAAGAAGGCGGCGTTTAATCTATGGATCGGTTCCCAATCGATGCGAACCGGTAGATATCGTTTGACCAGGTATGACAAACCGGCGCCGAAGGGGAGTGTCTACCAGTTGCCCGGCACAGGCAGGCATGAACTTTATGACTACGAGACCGATCCCGCCGGCAATGTGAATATCGCTTTGGACCCGAAGAACAAGGCATTGCTGGACGAGTTGAACGCAATGATGGATGCCGGCTGGGAAGCCGCCCGTCCGGACGACTAATGCGCATTGAAATATTATCGCCTTGTTGTACTTGGAAAACCGGATGGACGGCGAATCGACAGCGTTAAGTGGCGGCCGATAAATAACTTGCCGGATTCAAGAATAAAGGAGGGGGCACCTGCCCCCGGCCCATAACCATTACAGTGTCGAAGCAAGACAGGGCACACACGTCCAACCTCCAGACTGGTGGAACGTCTTCTGGGGTCGCCACCTCCAGAACACGGGTCAAACGCCTGAGCAAGCGAAGGAAATGCTCCGCAAGCTGCTGGGCGACCGGTAGCAGGAATCAACGCTCGAACAGGCCGAAGAGGCGTTCTCGCAGGCAGATCAATAGAAAGAACTAAGATGTTGATTCGCTTATCATTCCACGCCGTCTTCTTCCTTCTTCTCGCGGCTTTCCCGCTCCAAGCCGCCGATCCAGTGCAGTTCGGAACGCGGCTGGAGCTGTTCGTTGACGACTTTCTGATCGAGAAGATCAACGGCGATGTGTCACAGCACCTCAACCACCCAGAGCCCAAGGAAGTGGTGCTCGTCACGGACGAGCCGTGGGAAGGCAATACGTGTGCCTACTATACGATCTTCCGCGACGGCAACCTTTTTCGTATGTACTATCGCGGCTCTCACTACGACGAGAAAACGCGAAAGTCGGCCCATTCCGAGGTGACGTGTTACGCCGAAAGCAAAGACGGTATCAACTGGACCAAACCCAACCTCGGTCTATTTGAGTTCAATGACTCCAAAGAGAACAACATCGTCTGGGACGGCATCGGCACGCATGACTTCGTCGCCTTCAAGGATGCAAACCCGAAATGCCCCGCTGATGCCCGGTATAAAGGTATTGCACGAGGTCGGCCACGCGGCAAGCACGGGCTGTACGTCTACAAGTCGCGGAACGGAATCAACTGGGAACTGATGAAGGCTGAACCGGTCATCACGGAAGGCGCATTCGATTCGCAAAACCTCGCTTTCTGGGACCCTCACGCGAAACTGTACCGCGAATACCATCGCACGTTCGTGGACGGCAAGCGGGCGATAATGACCGGAACGTCCAAGGACTACACGAACTGGACCAAGCCCGAGTTACTGAAGTATCCCGAGGCTCCTGCGGAGCACCTTTACACGAACGCTGTGCTACCTTACCCGAGGGCGCCGCACATTCTGATCGGTTTCCCGACACGCTATTTGCCCAAGGACGGGCAGCGCGTGGAACCGACGTTTATGGCCAGTCGCGACGGCGTCACGTTCCGGCGATGGCTCGACCCAGTCATCCCCGAAACCGCACCGAAAGATCGCGGTGGCAACCGCAGCAACTACATGGCGTGGGGGCTGGTTGAACTACGAAACAAGCCCAACCACTACTCGGTTTACGCAACGGAAGCCTACTACACTGGTCCCGACAGCCGCCTGCGTCGATTCGAGTACCGCAAAGACGGTTTTGTATCCGTCCAGGCAGGTTCCAAAGGGGGTGAGCTTCTCACGAAGCCAATCGCCCTGGGTAAGTTGGCGGAAAGACTGGTGCTGAACTTCAAGACGGCTGGTGACGGATCGGTACGAGTTGGCCTGGAATCGACGGATGGAAAGCCGATTGCCGGGCATGAAAGCAAGGACTGCCCTCCACTCAGCGGCGACAGCATCCGCCAAAACGTGGCCTGGGAAGATGGAGCTGACCTAAGCTCACTCAAAGGCAAAACGGTGCGGCTTCGTTTTCAACTGAAGAAGGCAGACGTGTATTCGATTCAGTTTCAGCCGTGGCTTCGTTAGGCTGTCCCTACCAAAAACCCCGTCCGCCTTACGCTGTAACGACTTACGTCGTCTGGGAAAACTGGGATCTTACGTCAGCATAACCGATTTCTTAGACCAGGGAAAATCCGAACCTGGGAACTCTGCATCTGGTTTGGAAAGATGTGAAGGGTGTTTGATATCGCCGCCTCATTCCACTACGATTGCCCATTTGCCGAGTGCAGGAGGACAGCACCATGGGCATCTTCCGAGCGATCTTCCTCTTCCTCAGGGCTTTCCTTTCTCGCCGCTATGCGATGGCCGCCGAAAACCTCGCACTGCGGCAGCAAGTGGCCGTCTACAAGCACACCGTCAAACGCCCGAAACTCCGGCCCCGCGACCGCATCTTCTGGGTATTGCTGTCTCGGCTTTGGCCAAACTGGCGATCCGCCCTGGCCATTGTCCAGCCTGCAACCGTCATCAAATGGCATCGAAAGGGATTCAAGTTGTTTTGGCGATGGAAATCGAAAGCTGGGAAACCCGGCCGTCCGCCCATCAAACGTGTCATCCGCGACCTCATCCGCCGGATGTCCCGTTCCGTATCCTGTACGTTTTCATTGTGATGCGTCACGACCTCGCTCGCCTTGGCAGAATCCATATTGCGAACGGGTAATCGGTTCTATACGCCGGGAATGTCTGAATCATGTCATCTTGTTTGGCGAACGACATCTACGTCGAATCCTGGTCGAGTACTTCGACTATTACCACAATTCCCGACCTCACTTGTCGCTGGATCGCAACTCGCCGATGCCTCAACGGGTCGAACCTGAGTCCGAAGGTGACGTCGTTGCGGTTCCGTACCTTGGCGGTTTGCTCCATCGATACACCCGGCGCGCTGCGTGACGCTGGAATTGGATTCGCTGTTGGGTGCGATGATGGTCGTATGCGCCGATGCGGGAAATTGGCCGTTTGTTGTCGTGTTGGCCATCGGAAAACCTGGGCGGCTTGTTGTTCGTGACGTTTTTCGTGTTGCTTGGCTTCCTCTACTTGGGGTCGGTCGTGTCCCTCGGATGGGTTTTTGGTAAGGACAGGTGTCGTCAGGTAACGCGATGCGGATATCGAACGGCTCGTACTTGATAAACTCCAGGGCCTGGACTTCACTGACACCGAGGATCCGCTTCGGCGTGATCTTGAACCGAACGTACCGTGCGCGAACCGGCTGGTCGAGGATTCGTTCGAAGTTCCAGCCGCCGGTGGTTTCGTCGTCGGGGAGCATGTGATTGATGGGGACATCCTTGCGGCGCAAATCCATGTTGAACGTTCCCCGGCTTTCGTAGCTCTTGCCGTCTGACGAGGTGAAGACCTCCACTTTGTCTTTCACTTCGCCTCGTAGTGCCTGCCACCAAGGCCAGCCGGCGGTGATGTGGATGCGGAAGGCGCCGATCGTCTGCGGTTTGCCCATGTCGACGGTGATCTCCGGTTGCCCGCGCTTGGTATTCCAAGCGCAAGCAGATTTCAGGGCAATTCCTCCGGCGTACGGCGGGCCGGCGACGCCGTCGGTGAGCTTCTTGCCCTCGGGGTCGGAGCCTCCCCACTCGCCCGTCGGGGGAACCGACACCGTGTATGGCTTTCCCTCCAAAAGGTTCCGGCCGTAGGAGACCCATCGGTCGACGAACTTCTCGCCGCCTGCGTCCTTGCCGTCGGAGTAGCCGTATCGGACTTCGGGCACGGCACCCGCGAGATTGACCTGTAGCGAGTCGACCGCGGGGTGGTCGGCTCCACCAACGTTGATCGTGTAGCGTGCCGGCGTTTTCTCCACTCGTTGTGTGTGGCTCCGCTCAATCACCGACCGGTCCTTTTGGATTTCCTTCCAGCGAAACGTGACTTCGATCGGTCGAAAGCCGGGTTTCACAGGCTGGTGATTGGCTTCCATGCGAACGCTGTAGATGCTGCATGCCGAGGACCCGGCTTCCGAGGCGCTCAAGCTGTACTTCAACAGCACCGACCGCACGCCGGAAGGGATCTTGTCGACCCGTTCGTAATGGATCACGTCCCAAGGGGGCTTCGTGCTCGTAAGCTCGTACGACTTCTGCCACGTCTTGCCGCCGTCGAAGGAATGCGACAGACGTATTGCTGCTTTGGGCGTCCGATTGTAGAACCGCCCACCATAAGTAACCCGAGTGATATCAGTCGGGGCGTCGATCCGGTAGACGACGTACGCCTCTTCGTTTGGCTTGATCGCGTGGAGCACGCCCTGGTATCCCGGGTGTTTCTCTTTGGTGGTGACGTTGCTTTCTTCCACGACGCAGGAACGATACTTTCCTCCCTGCAGCTCCGGCCAAAGGACGATCGAATCGGTCTGGTCTCCGAGCCCGACATAGATCGTGTTCTTGCCCAGCTTCAGTTGGGGTTGCGTTTTGCTGTTGAGCATGGTGACGGTCTTGACTTCAAAATCTTTCAACGTCACATCACCCGAAGAGGATTTGGCCGTCATCGTAATGCGTATGAGGATCTCGTACGCTCCGTTGACCTCTTCGAGCAAGTCGAGCATTACCGGTATCTTGCCGGTCTTCTCGGCAGTCCACACGTCCTTCCACGTTAGCCCGTTGTTAACGCTAACTGCGATGGCAGCGGCATCCTGCGCGGTCTTTCGAAAGATGTGCGCCTTGATCGTCTGGCTCGTGGCGACGTTGGCCGACTGCACCTTGAAGACAACTTCGGCGGGCGTTTCGGCCTTGGCGGGCTGCAGCCCGGCCGGGGCCATCGCTTCGACGTTTGTCTGCCTGTGAATAGATTCTTTATAGTCGGCAGGCGTCAATGGAGGTCGAAACGTCCAGATGCCGTTACCGCGGATGCGGTATCGGCGGTTTGCGGCTTCCGGGTCCTTGCCCTGGTTCGGGACGTAGAACTTGGGCTCGTTTCCCTTGCTATGGTAATGGCGGTTATAGACTTCGCCTCCTCGCAGGTTCAAGATGTATCGGTGTCCCCAATCCCAGTTGTTGTAGTACCAGCGGTATTTCAATCCCGAAGGCTTGAAGCACCGGTATTCCTGGGCAAGATCCCGCGGGCAGTCGGCGCCGGTCAGAAAGCCGTTCGAACTCGTCGCGTTAAGGCAATGATACTTGGCGATGTGTCCCGGCTCTCTTCTGCCGTCCGAAGCGGAACAGACGCCGTCGCGTCCGATGTCCTCGACACCGGCAATCGTCACGCCGTCGCAGAGCGTGTAGATGGCCGACATCGAATTGTCGACCATGTGCCAGCGGCCGCCGTAGAAACACTCGGACACCGTGTGGAGCGATATATCCCAGAACTTCACCTTCATTCCCATCTCGTTCCAGATGGCGCAGTTGGCCCCGGCGATCGTGCTGCACATCATATAACCGTAGTCGTTGAACTGGCGGACCGGGTCGGTCAGTTCCATGCCGTGCAGGATCATCGGCGAGGTCTGCCGGCGGGCAAGGTGGTTCCAGTAGAACATCGCCCAGCATTTTTCCTCGGGCGTGGACCAGCGGCCCGTGACACTGCGGACCATGCTGGCCATGTCGTAGTAATCGGGGCTGGCGTCGGTTACCACTTTGACGTTGCAAACCTGTGCTGTGGCCGTTTGGGGCGTCCCCGGCAAAATCATCAGACAGAGAGCCATCAGACAGAGGGCCAATGCAAAGGGCACCTGAGTGCGTATCGTGTGATTACCACTGATCAACATGGCTCGGCTGGTGATTGGGACCATCTTCTCAATTCCTCGAGGTTCGGGTGGTTCCCGGAACGTAACCCGCGATGCCGAATTTGTCAACGCAGTCGCAAGGGTCACCGCCGCCTGTCAGGTTGAGTAGCAGTGATCTTGCGGGCAAGAGGCCGGCGACGTCCGGCGATCGTAACAGAACCTCCTACTTTGGCCTTGTCGAAGGAGATGGTTGCATTGCCAAGAACGGCACTGATTTCGCTGTCCGTTTCTTGAAGCGTGGCATTGTGGGTGGACTCGGCAGTCGCGTCGGTAGCTGTCAGGACGTGCAGGAAGTAGTCCACGCGGGCCGGTTTCGACGGCGAAATCTCGACCCGACACTCCGGCGCCGGCCCGGTGTTGCGCCGTGGGATATAGGTCTTGCCACCGTAGCTGTAAAGGCTCTCGCCGTCATGCAACTTCACCTCGGCGTCGCGTGGCAGCAACGTTTGGACGAACAGTCGGCCTTTACCGTTGGTGATCACCATGTTGGGCGGTTTCCCCTGCGGTTGCTTCATTGCCTGCAACAGCCACGTCTTCTTGAAGCGGGGATCCTTGGACGCAACCCGATCAAAAATGACGAAGGTGCCCGGCCGCACAAAGACAATCTGGCGGGTGAAATATGCCAGCTTCTTCGGCGAGTAGGCCTTGGTACAATCTCCGGCAACATAGACGTAGGGTCCGCAATCCTCAAAGGCCGGGATGTCGCCGATATCGTAGAGTCGGCGGTCTTTGTGCCACGCCGCCGGGTCGGTAACCGCGCCGTTGTGATGCGGCCAGTTGTGCGCCTGACCACCGTCGTTCCCGGTGACCGCACCGGCACGGATGTTGGGCCAGGTCTCGGCGGGGTCGTGGATCAAAATGGTGTTGTGTGCTATGGATCGCAGGTGGTAGTTGACATCGTGTGGCGAGCCGAAATCGTCGTAGTGCCCGCCGTCGCCCGCCAACTCTTCGTGTTTGTAGATCAGAAAATGCCCCACGTCCAAGTGTTGGTGCGCCGTGAATCGATCGCCACACTTGAAGAAGAAGTAGGTGGCGTCTTCGTTCCACGAACTGCGTGCGTACACGTAGCCCGGACCCGGGCTGATATGCGAAAGTCGGAAGCGGCCAAGATCAGACTTCTTGACCCCAGGGTCCCGCCAAAGAAAATCCTTGTAGGCGTAGTTGCCGACGCTCGAGCGAGGGGTCGTTTCGTTGAAGGTGTTCACTGCACGGTGGTCGGGGTCGTTGCCGAAATGGTTGACCAGAATGCGCCGTGCGGAAAGGGCCTTGTCCCGGTCGCCGCCGAAGACCCGTCCTCCACCGTCGCCCATGGGTACCGGCCGCCGCGAGTTGTAGATCCCAATTCCGGGATAGGTCTCGAACATGCTCGCGATCGCCCGATTACGAAAGAACTTCGGGGCCAGGGCGTAGGAGTCTTTCCCCTCGCAGAATCGAGCCGCCTCACAGAAGAAGAGCCCTTCGTAGAGCCAGTAGTTGACGTAGTAGCCTTCAGCCCAACCGCCGCCGTCGCCGGCCAGCTCGAGCGCCGGCCCCGCCCTGGTGAGAAACTCCTGTTGAAGCGAACGCAGGATCTCCGCTGCCCGCGGGTTCTCGTAATACGTGGCGTAGCACGCCAGGCCAATCCCCCAGTTCTTGTAGCCATACCATCCGTTGTGGAAGACGTGAGTTTCCGAGCGAACGTTCGCATCGACGGTCTTGTTCATGTAGTCGAAGAATTTTGCGCGCTCCGCCGGCGTCCAATAGGGATGGCAAAGGTCGTACACGACCGCGCATCGTGCCAGATCGTTGCCGAACGGGATGTGCCCCTTCTTGATGGGGCCACCGATCGTCTTCAACGCCATCTCAATGGCCTGGCGGCCCAGGCGTTGGTCCTTCTCGATTGCAGAAACCAAAGCCATGGAAACCATTTTGGAATGCTCATCCGCCTTCTGTTGCCGGGCCACGCGGACGACCCGCTGATACGCCTCGGCGCGATCCCGAGCCAAACGCTGTAACCGGTCAAGCGATCCAAGCAACCGAGGATGCTCTTTCGGTACGGGGTGAACACGCATCGGGGCCCCTTTCTCGCCACCGATTCCGCGCTGGGACATCGCCTCATCAGGCCGGCTGAGCACGACCCCCAGCATGAGACAAGTAGGTAAGATTACGTAGTAGTCCCTCATTGTGATTCACTCTTTCTGGGGTCGCAATTTGGAAAGCTGTTCGGCCGCCCGACCGTACGTCGGCTCCGGCGGGTCCTTCATGAGCGGTCCGTACGTACCCGGCATGCGGTCGCGAGGGCCGATCGAACGCCAGTAGCCAACCCACGGAAGACGCTCTCGTTGGCTGAGGTCCACCTCGCACCAGAACACGCCGCTGGCGCCCTTGTTGTTGGCGAGGATCCTTCCCATCGGATCGATAATCAGGCTGTTGCCGTCATAGACCGACGGCACGAGATACACTCCGTTGTCCCGGGCGCGGGCGCGGAACACGGTCTCGCCCTCCGCTCTGCCGTCCCGGTCCGGCAACGTGTTGCCCCATGTGGGTGCAAAAAGGATCTCCGCACCCTGAAACGCAAAGAGCTGTTCGGGTTCGGGAAAGAACCAGTCGTAACATATCTGGATCGCGATGGTCCCGAAATCGGTTTCAAAGACCGGATACTCATGTCCCGGCGTGATCCCCTTCTTCCACTCTTCGCGCGGCAGGTGGACTTTGCGGTATTTTCCTGCCAGTTGGCCCTCTCGATTGAGCAGCACGGCCGTGTTGTAGATTCTTTCCCCGTCGCGTTCGTACAGCCCGGCCACCACCCACAGCTTGTTTCTCTTGGCGGCCTTGCCGAGCTGTTTCGTGGATGGTCCGGGAATCGACTCGGCGCATCGCACGCCGGTTTTCGACGTCCCCACCATGGTGATCGCTTCCGGCAGACAGACAATGTCCAAATCCAGCTTCCCGGCGGCGTCGACCTGTTTGCAGAACAGCTCCAGATTCTTTTCCGGCGTGCCGTTTCGCGGCCGGAGGTAGACTGTGCCGATCTTCACCTTGCGAGGGGCCGGCGGCTCTGTCGGTTTCAGACTGACACGCTCGAAACAGACGGCCCCGCCGCGCGGCCACTTCACCTCCAGTGACAATCGGGCTCTGTCGGCTTCTTTAGGGGCCACCAGCACGTCTTGAAAAGTTGGCTTGCCATCTTCAGGACTCGAAGTCGGCCCACGAACGAGCATTCCCGCGGGGTGAAGCTTCTTGGTCCCACGCATCCAAGTCAGCCGAACCAACACGGAACGATAGGCACTCGAAATGCCTTTTGCCCGACAGGTTACGTTCACAGCGTATGCCTTGCCCGGCTTGATGCCCTCGATATCCTGCCACACACCGCCAACCGCGTAGGGTCGTCCCGGAGCGTCGATCAAGAGACCGTCGGAGGTGCTGCGCACGGTACAAGCCGCGGGTGCCCACTCCGGCATCCAGACGGACCAATGATCCGCTACCTTTTGCTCTTTGCGGCCAAAGTCGCAGTTCTGCACCAATTCGTTTGCAGCAACCGAGATGCCTGCAACCACAAGTACAATCACCACCATCGCTGCCGAGAGCATCAACTCGTATCGTGTAACAGTCATGGCAAATCTCCTTGGCGTAGTTCCCTACTCGGGTGTTCCGTTGCCATCGATGCTGTTATGATACCACAGACGCTGGAAAGCGGAAATCCGTTGAGCGTGGTCAAGAGCCTGGGCGATATTTGACCACTGCCGCGCCGGGTTTGTCCTTGATCTCGACGAGCAGGCCCTGTTCCATCAACTCCTTCCCTGTTGCTTTCCTTGGCGTATTCACGTCAAAGTTTACGATCTCGTACTCGGCGGTCGGGTCAAGTCCGTGCAGCTTGAATCGCTTGGTCGTCGCCTCGCTCTTGGGGCGGCGAAAGGCCTGCACCATCCCGTTGCCTTGTTCGGGCCGATGAAACTGCCAGGCGCACCAGCCTTCCTCGCGCCGACTGTACGGCGTCAACGGATAGTAATCGCCGTAGTAGCACTCGGCTACTTGCCACCACTCGTTCGTGAGCTTCCGCAGCAGTGCATAATCCAGTTCTTTCCGCCGCAGATCGTAACCGAGGACGACCGCCATCGCATGGCCGCTGCGAAACCCATAGGCGTCGACCGTGCCGATCGGCATGGTGTTCGAGCCGAAATAGGGGATCCACTCAAACAGGCTTTGGTGGAACGCCTGCTTAGCATTGAGGTCCGAGTAGTTGTAGTCGGTCGGGTGCAAGGCAACTGCACGCCGCATGGTCTCGAGGTCGTTTCGCCGCCAGAAACCGAGCGGGTCCATGTTGAAATCCTGGCGGTACAGGTCGATGCCCTGCTCACGGATGACGCAATCTACGTGATCAGTGAGCCACGTTCGGGCGTCTGGGTTGCCGAGGTTCAGCAAGGTGCCGCCCAGCAGCCATTCGGGATGGTTCTCGGCCAGCCAGGTCCTGCCCGCCACGCGCTCCGGCTCGAACCAGACGAGCGTCTTGACGCCGAGGGCGCGGGCGTGGTCGCTGATAGCTCGCAGCCCTTTGGGGAACCGCTTCAGGTCGACCTCCCATGTCCCGGTCTGCGGCCAACCGTTGCAAGGATACCCCGGCTGTCTCGAAAGGCAGCATGTTTCTCGTAGGAATGAAGAACGTCTACTGCATCCGAAAGAAGTAGCCGTGGAAAATCCCGCATTGTCTTAGCGCGGCCGAGGCCGCAACCAAAGGAGGAAAGTTGACGGCTGAGGGTTCAGGACTCTGAGGACACGTTTGCACGGAAATTCTGAACCCTGAACCCTGCCCTCTAAAGCTTTTGCGAAT
>Ga0180432_10006376_pt1 | contig 15305 bp, 7 predicted proteins | sample SS_ome_10_FD_132414 | JGI IMG/M metagenome (GOLD analysis project Ga0180432, IMG submission 132414) | Hypersaline lake sediment archaeal communities from the Salton Sea, California, USA - SS_1_MS_2 metaG | ecosystem: Environmental > Aquatic > Non-marine Saline and Alkaline > Hypersaline >... | reverse complement strand
GGTGGTACTACTACCTGGCCGCGTTCCTGGTCAAGGTGCCGATCCCGATCCTCGTGCTGCTCGTGCTGGCCGCGTACGCCGGTATCCGGCGCTTCGACCGCCGGGTCCTTGTCTTCATTGTAGTGCCAGCGGTGTTTTTCTTCGCCCTCTTCTCGCTCGGCACGCGGATCAACATCGGTTTTCGCTACCAGTTGCCCCTGTTGCCCCTCCTTTTCGTCTCGTTCGGCGTGCTCATGCGGAAGGAAGCGCCGGCACCTCTGGCTCGGCCGGCGTGCCGTGTGGCGCTCGGGGCGTTGGTGGTATGGCTGGTGGTCGGCTCTGCAACGACGTTCCCGCACTACCTCGCCTACTTCAACGAATTCGCCGGCGGACACGGCGAACGCTGCCTCGTGGATTCGAACTGCGACTGGGGCCAGGACCACATCACCCTGCGCCGCTTCATGCGCCAAGAAGGCATCGAGCGCGTGCACCTGGCCACCTTCGGACGCGTGGACGCGGCCGTGTACGGCGTCGAGTACGACACGCTGCGGCCGGACGAGCCGGTCACGGGCGACGTCGTGATCAGCATCAACCTGTACAGCGGCCTTTCATTCATGACACCGGACAACGGCCGGGACCCCATCGTCGCACGGTCGGGCGCGTATGCGTGGCTGCATGATCACAAACCAGTTCGCCGCATCGGGGGTTCATTGTATTATTTCAGGATCGAGCCTGAGCAAGACCAACAGCACGGGACGGGAAGCTAAGACCCCTTGAACGACACGGCGAACCAGACGACGCCGGACGCGCACAGCCAGACTGCGCCAAGAAAGCGACTGAGCCCCCGGCTGCTCCGACAGCGCGAGCGGACCAAGAGCGCGCTCACCGTCCTGCTGGTAACGGCGTTGCTCGCAGCTTCGGTCCTCCTGACTGCATGGCCCTGGCCGAAGCACTTTCTCACGGGGCTGCCCGCAGGCGCCGAGGCCCCGCGCGACGCCTGGCAACTCTCGTGGGGCGCCCACCGGCTGCTCGCCGGCCAGGTGCTGCCCGGCCACGACGCGCCGGCGTTCTACCCGCACGCGGGGGCCCTCGATTTCGACGAGCTGCTCTACGTCCCCTCCGTTGCAGCTCTGGCGCCGTACGCGGCGACGGGAGACCCGGTGTTGACGTACAACGTGACGCTCCTCGCGTTCTGGGTGCTTTCCGGCCTGATGATGTACCTGTTCCTGCGCGAGCTGGGCATCGGGCGCGCGGGGTGCGTCTTCGGTGCGGTCGCGTTCGCGCTGGTCCCGTGGCGGACGGCGGAGTTCTACCAGCTCGACGTGCAGCTTTGCTTCGGCGTGCCGCTCTGCCTGATGCTGCTCGCTCGCTGGGTCCGGACGCAGGAGCGGCGCTGGGCCTTCTTTGTTGCGCTGGCGCTGTGGGCGCAAGCGATGAGCGTCCTCGGCTACGCGCTCGCGCTCATGATAGCGCTGCCGCTCGTGGCGATCGTGGGCCTCGTGCGCCGGCGCCCGTCGCCCTTCGACGACCGGCCCCTGTACGACGGCGTCGCCATCACGGGCGTCGTGCTGCTCATACTTGCCTCGGTCTTTCTCGGCCCGGCGATCGAGCTCCGCACGAGCGACGCCCTCACACGCATGTACGAGGAACGCCACGAGGGCGGCGTGCCGCTGTTTCCCTACCTCTTTCCCGGCGCAGTCGTGTTGCTGCTCGCGGCCGTGTACGGCTTCTTCCAGCGCCAGATGTTGTTCAAGCACGTTCGGGCAAAGCGCCCGGGACAGATCATCATCACCGCCCTGGCCGTCGCGCGCGTCGCGCTGTGGGTCTTTGTCGCGCTGACCTGCGCCGGGCGTGCGGTGGCGCCGGACGCCGCGTTCTGGGAAACACTCGGCCGCGCGGTCGGCGGCGCGCTTGTCGCCATCCTTGCGCTGACGTTCGTTCTGGCGCTCGCCGCACGACGCGCGGCCCGCGCCTTCGGCACGGCCCTCATGCACGGCCTCGGCCTTGCGGCGGCCGCGTGCTTCATCGCGAGCCTCGGGCCGCAGATCACCGTGGGCTCGCCCGCTGTGGACCTCTCCCAAGGACCGCTGCCGGGGCCGGGAATCGTGCACGCGTTCCTCGGCACGATCGCCCCGCTGAGCCGGCTCGGCATCATCCCGATCATCTTTCTCGTCACGGCGGCGGCCTGGATCCTCGACGAGGTCGCCCACCACCGCCGGTTCCGCTGGGTCCCCATTCCGGCCCTCATCCTCGTATGCACCGAGTCGCTCATCATGCCCAACAGCTTCGAGCCCGCCGGCCTCGCCAACGACAGCCCCGTCATGCAGCGGCTCGCCAACGAACGCGAGACGCGCACCGTCCTGGGCGTGCCCGCTGGTGACGCGGAAATGGACGCACGCTGGCTGCTGGCATCGGCAGGACGGTTCAACCTCATGGTGAACGGCTCGGAGACGATCTCGCCGCCCGCGTACCGGGAGCTGGCCGAGGCGTTCCGAAGCGGTGACGTCGAGGCCGGTTCGGCAATGCTCAAGGAGCTGTGGCCGGACCCGTACCTGCTCGTTGACCGCGCCGGGCTTGAGGAGCGCGACCGGGTGTTCCGGCTCGACGAGAACCAGCTCGCATATGACTGGGAACTCGTGATTGAAGACAGCCGGTACGCGCTCTACGAACCGGTGAAGGAAACGCTGGCGCCCTATGTCATTCGCAAGCGCGTCCGGCCCGACCTCGCGAGCCGTTTTGCGCGGCTGCGCATCAAAGCGCGGATGAAGTTCACGGACGTGTCGCTCGATCCGTACGTCGTCGCGCGCTGGAACGACCAGGGGGACCAGTCCTTCGTGCTGACCTCGGAGTTCCAGTCGCTCGAGTTCGACGCCAGGGCGCACTGGCTCGGACGGCCGGAGGGCGACGTCGTGACAATCGAGCTCATGTTCAAGGTGGACGGCGCCGCCGAGTTCACACCGGCCGAGGAGGCGCTCGCCGGCAAACGCGTGGGCGAGGCGTGGGAGGTCAGCGAAATCGATTTCTGGGAAGCGCCGCGCCGATAAGCGCGGGGAGGCACCGTGGCCGGGCGGAAGCACAGGTTTGCAGGCGGCACGATCGCCGCGGCCCTCGTCGTGGCCGGGCTCGCGCTCGGCCTGTTCGTGAGCCGGCCGTTACCCAAGTACCTCACGACGGGCGTGCCGTACACGCTCGCGGTGGACCCGGACGAGCAGGGCCGGCCGGGCGAGCGCGTCTCCGGGATCGTCTACGGCGACCACCTGCAGTACATGTACCACCTCGGCCAGTTGCGCCTCGCCGCCGAGGGACGCGCCCCGTGGTTCCGCAACACCTACGAGTTCGCAGGCGGCTACGGCTTCACGGAGTTCTACCTCTATTTCCCGACGGCGCTGCCGTATTGGCCCCTCTCGTACGTAAGCGAGGCCTTCGCCTTCAACGCGGTCCTTCTGCTGTCCTTCGTCGGCACGATGGTGGCCGGCTACGGGCTGGCCCGCGCGTGGGGCGCCGACCGCGGCGGCGCCTTCTGCGCAGGCGTCGTGCTCACGCTCTTCCCGGCGCGGTTGGCCTCGCTATTTGGCGGCCAGCCCGCAGGGTCCGCGTTCTTCCTGTTCCCGATGGCGTGGTGGGGGCTCGAGAAAGGCTGGCAGACGGGCCGTGCGGCGTGGGGCTGGCTGGCGGCCGCGTGCGTTGCGCTCCTTGCCAGGCTCGAGCCGCACCACCTGTTCTACCTGTGCTTCTTGCTGCCGTTCTGGGCGTTCTGGAAGCTCGCCGAGGCCGGGACATTCGCGCAGCCCACCACCACCGAGCACGCCACGTCGAGAAAGCGCTCGCTGCTCGACGCGACGCCGGCGTTCGTCGCCGCGCTCCTGTTCGCCGGGTGCATCCACTACAACCAGATCCGCCTCGGCGTGATTCCCCGCTTCGGGCCGCAGATCATTGCGCTCGCCGTTTTCTTTATCCTCGTCGTCGCTGCGATGCGCTGGGTCATCGCGCGCGTCGTCGGGTGGCTCGGCGTAACCGACGACACACTCCGCCGGCGCTGGCTCGTCCTGCCGTGGCTCGCGTTTCTGCCGCTCACCTTTTACTTCGCCGCAGGCGCGCTTGCCGGGGAGGGAAGGTTCGGCGTGCGGATCGCTCGCGCGTGCGTCGTGCTTTTCGCCCTCGCGCACGTGGGCTTTCTGATTATGGCCGTCAATGGAAAGCTTCTCAAACCGGGAAAGCTCACGTTGCCCTGGCAGCGCATCGTGAAGATGTGGCCGGCCGCCGTCGGGCTCGCGATCGCCGTCGCCTACGCGCTGTACCTGAAAGTCGCCGTCTTCGACGTCTCCGGCGTCAAGGGCGGACGAACACTGCACGAGATCCGGCTCTTCTCCGTGCCGTTCCGGAGCCTCTTCACGCCCGCGACGGGCAACGGCGACTTCGTCGGCTTCCTCTTCCCTCTGTGTGTCCTTTTGGGCTTTCTCATGGTGCGTTTCGGCACGCGTGAGTTCCCGACCGACTCGCTCGAGCGCCGCCGGTTTCGGATTTCGGCCGGCCTGTTCCTGCTCGGCCTCGTGCTCACGTGCGGCCCGCTGCTCAGCGCGTACCTTCCGCTCTACGAGGTGCTGTACAACCTCGTCCCGTTCTTCAACTTCACCCGGGCCACGACGAAGTTCGCGATCCTCACCGCCGTCTTCGGCAGCGTCGCCGTCGGCCTGACCCTGACGTTCTTCGCCCGGCAGGCGCATCGCTTCAAGTGGCTCATCTGGGCCGCCTTCCTCGTCGGGATGATTGTGATCGACCACCGGTTCATTCCACAGGTCGGCGTGAGCGTGCTGCCGCGCGAGAACGACGCGTACGCCTACGTGGCCCAACACTCGAAGGACGCACCGCTGCTCGAGATCCCGATCTGGCCCGGCGACAGCGCCTACTCGTCAATCTACCAGTACTGGACGCTGCGGACGCAGGTGCCGACCGTCAACGGCTACTCGCCCACGGTCCCGCAAGGCTACGTCGAGCACATCGCTTGGCCGCTCTACGACGTCAACTACGGCCGCTTCGGCCCGCGCGACGCGGCGCTCTGCGAGCGCCTCGGCGTGCGCTATGTCAACTTCCACGAGGAGGCCTTCCCGCGCCAGGTCTCGGAGTTCCCGGCAACGCAGTCACTCAAGATGCTTCGCCTGAGCCCGTACCTCAGGCTCGTCGCGGACGACGGACCGGTCCACCTGTTCGAGATCCTCGACGAGCCCGTCGAGCAACCCGCGTACCGAACGCCGCACCTCACACGCTACGTCACGATTGACTACCTCAAAAAACACGTCGGCAGGGAAATCGGCGACACGGACGCCATTGACGGCCGAGCCTGGGCCTCCGACGGCCGGCAGGGCCGGCTCTTCTTCGGCCCCTTCGCCGTCTTGCCGACGGGCAACTACACGGCCACCTTCCGCGTCAAGGCGCATGCGGCAAACGCAGGCGACGAGATCGGCACGCTCGATGTCTCCGTCGAGAGCGGGACGCGCGTGCTCGCCGAGCGAAAACTGACCGGCTCGAACGGCTATCAGTTCGTCGAGATCGCGTTCCAGCTCGAGGGCACGCACGTCGTCGAGACGCGCGGCACGTTCGCCGGGACGCCGGACAGCTCGCTCGCGCTCGATTACGTCTTCATTCAGAGCACGCCGCCTGAGGGGCCCATTCGCATCGAGGCCGAGGAGATGTTCCACGCACCGGCCCGCCTCACCGTGGACGCGAACGCCTCGCAAGGCTACTGCCTCGAGTTTGAGGGGCCCTTGAAAAGCAAGCAAACCATCCTCGAGGAGCGGCTTGTGTTGCTCGACGCCGGCGCCTACCGCGTCACCTGCGTTGCGCGCGGCTCCGGCTCGGCGCCGATCGCCACGCTCGCCTTACGGCGCGCCGGCCAGGAGGAAAGCTTTCTCCAGCTCAACGTAACACCGGGGGAAACACCGCAAACCTTCGCCGCATCAAGCGTCGCTTTCGACGTGGCCGAGCGCGGCGTGTACGGCGTAACCGTCGTGTCCACAGGCAACGGGCCCGATGCGCTCGACTACATAGAAATCGCCCCCACCGACTAGCGCCGACGCATCACTCCGCGGCAGTCGCGCCGATTTCCACCGTCCCGAGCTCGACGGCGCGGTCACGTTTCGGCAGCGTCGTGCGCGGTTTCAGCCGGCGGCCGTAGCCGGTCCACTTGAGCGCGCCGAGCCGGATGGCGACTTTGCCGGTCGGGCAATCGACCGGTACGCGAACGACCTGCTCGTCGAGAATCAAGCAGTGCGGGACCGTCGAGCCGGCCTCAATGGGGAAGGTGATGTAGTGGTCCGCCTGGAAGAGAATGCGGTCCCCCCTCACGAAGTGCACGAACACCGACAGATCGTTATGCGGCATCGGGCCTTCGATTTCCCACACGAGGCGAAGGGTCGCGGTCTCGCCCGGCACGAGGCGCGCGGGATCGAGCGTGTAACCTACAAGCGAAAGGCCGCGCGTGAATGCGCACGGTGTCTCGACGGCCGGCGTGAGCAGGTCAAGCTCCGCGCGAGCACGCGCATCGTGCGCGGCCACGCGCTCAAGGTTCCCCGGGATGCCTGGAAACGTCTCGAACGCCCGTGCGTCGTACATCCTTGCCAGGTCGTCTTGGCCCGTGGCCGCGTGACGGCGGCTCTGCTCAGAGTACCACGTCGCCGCCGCGATCCGGTTCGTCCCGACGAGCGTGAAGCCGTCCCACTTCACCCCCGGGAACGACGCGAAGGCGCGCGGCGCGTCCGCGATCACGTGCGCGACATAATGCGGGAACTCGACGGTCTCGACCGTCACCTCGCCCAGCGTGGCCGCCTCGAGGAGCTCGCGGCATTGCGCGGCATGCGCGCGCTCGGCGACGACCGCGACGCCTCCTCGGATCGGCACGGTCCACGCCACCTGCGACTGCGGGTGCAGCGGATCGTAGTGCGGCAGCACAGCGGGGCGCGGTGGCGCGAGCGCCTCGATCTTCCGGCTGAGCCACTCGTCGCAGAACGCGAGCTCGACGCCCTGCTCCGCCAGCGTGCGCGCAATCTCCGCGGCCTCCTGCTCGTCAGGACGCCCGGTCTCGCCGGCGCTCGAGTAGAAATACACCTCGTGCAGCTTCCATGCCTTCTGGCGCGGCAGTGCCGCACGGAACCCGTCCACCTTGAGATAACGCACGCGCTTCGCGGGGAAGCGGCACTCCATCGCCGTGAAGTGGCCGCGGTGGTAGAGCCGGTTGCCGGCGATGTAGGCGGGCCCCTCACGCGCGTTGATCTTCTCAACCTCGAACCAGGCCGCGTCCTCGCCCGGTTCCTCGTCGAGCAGCCCGGAAAGCGTCAGGCCCGCCGGATATTCCCACTCGTGGCGCGCGACGAGCCGCAAGCCGCTGAGCGAAACCGCCTCGCCGAAATCCACAACGAGCGCCGTCTCCATGTCGAACGGGTTGCCGACCGCGGTCTCGTCGTTCCCGTCAATCATTCCGCCCGGCTCGCCCGACACTGCCAAACCCCCAACGAGCGTCACCGTCTTCGGCTCGACGAGCACAAACCCCTCGGTCGGCAAGACGAAATCGTAAAACACGGCCTGCCGCGCGCCGACGATCGGCCCGGCGGCCGTGACCCCCATCGAGCGCAGCGTCTCGTTGAACACCTCGATTCCGCCCGGATGCTTCGAGATGCCCGTCCGGTCGTCCGCCGCGGCCGCCACACCGTACGGATAGTACCGCTCGCGAAACGCCTGTGCGAAGACGACGTCCTCGCGTGCGACGAACGTGAGCGTCTGCCCCTCCAGGTCGTCCACCATGACGTGTCGCAGGCCGGCGGCCTTGACGTCCTCGACGAGCGCGCGCATCTCGGCCATCCGCGCCGCGCCCTGCCCGCTCTCCGGCCCGTGGGCCGCGTCCACGTGCACGGCGACATTATGAACCATGACGGTAACCGCTAGAACCACCGTCGCCGTCGTGATCCACGTGCGCCGAAAAACCAGCGGAAACGCAAAGATGGCGCACACACCCAGGTAGAACGGCACGAAGTACCGCGGCGCGTCAAAGGTCGCCATTGGACTGGGCAAAAACAGTGCGAGAAACACGACCGCGAACAGGAGCGGCACCAGCGCCGCCCGCAGCAGCCGGCCCTTCTTTCGCACAATCAGTAGCACGATGCCCGCAATCCAGCCGCCGACAAACACGGCGAGAGGAACGAGGTACACGAGCTTGATCGGCCACCGCGCCGCCCCTTTGGCTTTGAACCCGTCGAGTACCAGCTTCTCGAGATAGTAGTGGTACACGCGGACGATGTTTCCCTCGACGAGCCCCCGGTGCGGCGCGCGAAAGCCGAACAGCGCGCCCAACCCGTGCTTGGCCGCCGTGGCGATCACGGGCGTGAGCGCTGCAAGCAGCACGAGAAACGCGACCGCGAGCTTGATAAGAAGCGCCCGGTTGAAGCGCCGCCGGACTATGTGCGCCGCCAGCAGGACGACGCCGACAACCAGGTATGGCGTGCACAGCGGGTTCGTCCAGATCGCGATCCCGGCAAGCGCGCCCATGCCGAGCAGGCACCACCACTCGGCGCGCGCCGAGCACTCCCGCTCGTTCAGGCGAACGCCAAAGTAGAGTATCAGCGTCCCGAACGCGAACGTCGGCGGATATCCCAGCAGTGGGATCACCGAATACCACATCACGTTGTACGGCGCGAACGCCACCAGGGCCGCCGCGAGCACGCCCGCCCATCGGCTGATGAGCCGGCTGAACAGCAGGTACGTCGCGAACACCCACAGCAATGTGAACAGCGTCATCGCAAGGCACAGCGACTCGACGGACACGCCGAACACGGCGAACATCGCCGCGCCCACGTACGCGGGAATCGCCGCGATATAGAACCACCCGTAGAAGTACACGGGGAACTCGCGCCCCTGCATGATGTGCAGCGACATGAGCGCGGCGGTGCCGTGGTCGTCCTTGAAATAGTACGCGTTGTGGGCGAAATCGAGCCGGATCGCGAGACCGCCGAGAAGCACAACGACCAACGCGAGCCTCGGCAAGAGCCGTGCCGCTGTCGTCCTCCGGCGGCTTACGCCGGCGTCCTGCTGCGAATCGGCACGGGTCGTTGGTGGCACAAATCGCCTCGCGGTGAATGAGTCCGCCGGGCCGGGACTGCTTATCTAAATAAATTATACTTCAGAATGTACCAGAGCGCTTTCGCGCCGTCGCGCCACGTGATCTTCTTGCCCTGCGCGAACGTCCGGCCCGCATACGCGATCCCGATCTCGTACACGCGCACGCCCATCCGCGCGACCTTCGATGTCACTTCCGGCTCGAACCCGAACCGGTCCTCCTCGATGGTGATCCGCTTGAAAACCTCGGCGCGAAACACCTTGTAGCACGTCTCCATGTCGGTCAGGTTCAGGTTCGAGAACATGTTCGACAGCAGCGTCAGCGCCTTGTTCGCGACCATGTGCCAGAAATAAAGCACGCGGTGCGCCGACGAGCCGACGAACCGCGAGCCGTACACGACGTCGGCCTTGTCCTCCTCGATGGGCGCAAGCAGCTTCGGGTACTCGTCAGGATCGTACTCAAGGTCGGCGTCCTGGATGATGACAACGTCGCCGGTGACGTGCTGCTGGCCGGTGCGGATCGCGGCGCCCTTGCCCTGGTTCTTCTCGTGCAGAAACACCCTGACGCCGTCCACGCCGTCGTGCCTGGCAAGGATCTCGCGGGTCCCGTCCTGCGAGCAGTCATCAACGACGATGACCTCCTTCGCGTGCTTGATGGGCGACGCCTTGACGCGCGCGAGCAGCTCCTCAAACGTGTCGCGCTCGTTATAAACCGGAATAATAACGGAAACCTTCACGCGATATCTTCCTCCTCCTATGGAGCACAACCGGCCATGCTGGACCACGCACCCGGGTGTACGCGGACAGCCCGGGATATTGCCTGCGCGGCCGTCGAATGTCAAGCCGTCCCGGCCGCTACATGCCTTTGAAGATCTTGCGAACGTATTTCTTCGCGCGCGACAACACACCGACAAGGGCCACGCCAAGCCGCGTGTACAGCAGCCAGTAGGCGACCGCCCTGAGCGTGCTGCGCTTCCGAAACACGCGGAAGCAGAAAAGCCGGTACGCGCGGTTCACCTCTCCTCGAGGAAAGCCGGGCAAGTCGAGATAGCACGTGCGGTATGGGATGTACCGCGCCGGCACTTTGCCGTCCGCGGGCGCGAGGCCCTCGCGCACGCACACGTCATAGAGCTCCGTGCCCGGGTGCGGCCAGAACACGCTGCAGTTCGTCACGTCGGGGCGCAGCCGTTGATTGAGGCGCACCGTCTCCATGTGCATCGCCGGGGTCTCGCCGGGAAGCCCGACCATGTTCAGCGTCTTGACCTGCAGGCCCGCGCGCTGTGCGCACTCGACGGCCGCGATGATCTCCTCGTTCGTCATCCGGCGCTTGAGCACCGTCCGCCGCAGCGCTTCGTTGCCCACCTCTACGCCGAAATCAATCCGCCTCGCGCCGGCAGCCTTGATGAATCCCATTGTCTCGTCGTCGGTAACCTCAACACGACCGCAGCAGACGAACGGCACGTTGATCTCCTGCCGGTAGCGTTCGGCGAACTGGCGCAGGCGCTTCCGGTCGAGCATGAAGATGTCATCGTCGAAAAACACCTCCTCGAACCGGAACCGGTCCTTGAGCATCCTCAGCTCGCCGAGCACGTGGTCCACCGACCGGAACCGTACGTAGCGGCCCGGCTGCGCGCACGCCAGGATGTGGTTCGCGCAATAGCTGCACTTGTACGGACAGCCCCGCGACGCGATCACGCGAATCTGCGACAGCCCGTACGTGTCAATGCCCCGCTGCGTATCGAACAGGTCCCAGTCCTCGTACGGAAGCTCGTCGAGGTTCGGGATGAAGGGACGCGGCGGCGTCCGGACGATCCCGCCGTCCCGCTTCAGCCACAACCCCTCGACGGCCGCCGGGTCCCCACCCGCCTCGAGCGTCCGCACGAGCTCGAGCATCGTGTACTCGCCCTCGCCGATACACACCCCGTCGAGCCGCTCGATCTGCTCGAGCACCTGCGGGAAGCACGTCGGGTGCGGCCCGCCGACGATAGTGAACGTGCCGTCGCGCGGCACGGCGTTGATGAGCAAGGCAACCTGCTCCGCCTGCTCCGCCGCGATGTAGAAGCCGATGACGTCCGGCTTGAGCGCTTCGAGGCGCTCCGGCCAGCTCGCGAGCTCGCTCTTCTTGGAGAAGTACGCGAGGTGGACGTCGTCGTAGCCGTGCTGCTTGAGCACGGCGGAAATCGACATCAACCCATGCTGGCAGCCGAGCGCGCCGAAACGCTGGCTGACTTCAACGAAACCGAGCAGTATTCGCATATGCAACAGATTCTCGTAACAACGTACAAATCCGATTCACTCCACCGGCTCCGCCCGCAGGATGACCGGCGAGCCCAGCAGGCGCGTCAAGCCAAGCCGCCGCGCCGCGTCTTCGGCCAGCGCCGACCACGCACGGCGCCCGACGGCGCGGTGCACGACCATGGGCACGAAAAACTCGTCGAAGCGGCCCGTCACGCGGCAGCCGGCCGCACGAAACGCCCCGCGCACGGCGTCCTCGAGAAACAGCAGGTAGCGGCGCGTGTTCTTCTCAACCGCTTTCTTCAGGTAAAACAGCAGCGGCGTCAGCAAGTTCCCGCTCACGAGCGGCGGATAGTCCACCACGACGGCGCGCCGGGCCACCCGACAGAGCTCGCCGACGAGCCGCCGCCACCGCACCACGTGCGGCAGCAGCCGGAACGACACGACGACGTCGAAGCTCCGGTCACCGTACGGCAGCCGCAGCAACTCCCCGTCTTCGAAAGCAACGTGCACGCCCGCGCGGGTCGCCAGCCGGTCGAGCCGCTCGCGGCACGTTGCCGTGCTCCCAAGCACGGTGACCGCATAGCCTTCACGCGCGAGCGGCACGGCCACCTGCCCGTGCCCGCCCCCGACGTCGAGCACCGTCCCGCCGCGCCAGGGTCGCAGCAAGTCGAGGCAGGCCCGCTCCTGCACGTCGAGAAACCACTCGCCGACCGGGCCGGAGAAGCGCCGCGCATAGTCGTCGGACGCCGTTTCGACGTCAGGCCTTTCGTCCGTGATGCCGTGTACGTGCCGCTGAATCATGCGGGGAGTCTAGCCGGCCCGGCACCGCCCGTCAACGTGCGCGCCACTCGACTGTTGACTCGACGAGACAAACGCCCCAGACTGCCCGCCGTTGCCGACGCGAGGGGCCATGGACGAACGACCACAGCAGAACAAGAGAAAGACGCGCCTCCTGATCGCGGTGATCAAGATCGCCATCGCCGCGGCCCTTCTCTACCTCTTGCTTCGCAAGATGGAGTGGGCAAGTCTCCGCGACGCGTTCCACGGCATCCGCTGGTGGTGGTTCGCCCTGGCTCTGTTCCTCCACTTCCCCGGTTACCTGATCAGCGCGTGGCGTTGGCGCATCCTGCTCCGGGCGCAGGGGCAGTTCATCCCGTTCTGGAAGCTCGTCGAGTCATACATCGTCGCTACGTTCTTCAACTACACGCTCCTCGGCACGCTCGGCGGCGACGTCGTGCGCATGTCCGACACCGGCCTCGGCCAGAAGCGCGGCGCGCAGGCAGCGTCCGCCGTCTTCGTCGAACGGCTCACGGGGTTGGCGGCGCTGATCTTTCTCGCCGGTCTTGGCATGGCGTTCATCGCGCTCGCCGGCGGCGGCTCGTCGGCGATGCAGCACCTCGTGTGGGGCGCGCTCGTCTTGTTCGCGCTCTTCTGCGTGGCGCTCTACGTGCTGACGCACCCGCGCGTCGTCGAGTGGGCCGCCCGCTTGCTCGACAGACCGTGGCCGCTGTTCGGCACGGCGCGCCGTCTGCTGCTCAAGCTCAAAGACGCCCTCGCGGTTTTCCACGACGACAAGCGGCCCGTGTACGCCAACCTCGCCTGGGCGCTCCTGCTGCAGGTCAACGTGGCCGCCCACTACTTCTGTCTCGGCCTCGCGATGGGCCTCCCGGATCTGTACGGCGCCCCGCTCCGCGCCGCGTTCAACTACATGGTGCTCGTGCCCGTCATCACGCTGATCCTCATGGTCCCCCTCACGCCCGGCGGCGCGGGCGTGCGCGAGTGGACGCTGCGCGAGCTGCGCCGCGGCCTGGGCTTCGCGGCCACCGGGCAAGGCGTGGCCCGCGCCGTGCTGATGGGCTGGCTGCAGGTCGCCTCGGCGCTCGTCTACGGCGCCGTCGGCCTCGTGCTGTTCCTCGGCCGCTCGATGGTCTCGAAACGCCGAGGTGACTAGTACTTGCCTGCGACAATTCTTATATGATTCTGTTGTGCCTTCGTACTGTCGCGCCTTCCTGCTCTCCGGCGGGCGCAGGGGCACCCGCCCTACATCGCTGCCGCTTCTCGTGGCTCTCATGATGTAGGGCGGGTGCCCCTGCGCCCGCCGCCGGTTCAATCAAATGCGGACTTCTGCGCGCACGCACTAGTCCGCGGCGGGTTTCTCGCGGCGCACGATCTCCACGGTGCCGAGTGTTGCGCTGTTGTTCCGGTGCGGCACGTCGGCCTCCAGCACGCGGATTCGCTTATCGTGCGGCCTGATCAGGAGGCCGATCTCGATCTCGTACTTCCCGGGCGGCACGTCGTCGGGGATTCGTATCGGATGCCGGAAAATCGGCCGCAGCCGGTCGAGCCGCTCGTTGAAGCGCAAGCTCGACGCGAGATCCGTGTCGCCCTGAAACGCGGGCGTGTCCTTGTCGCCGCCCTCGGGAATGAAATGAATGAACAGCGCGTGGTCCAGGTACCGCCGCGCATCCTCCGGGCGCACCCGCCAGTACAGGGTGAGCCCGAGCGTGTCGCCGATAGCGCACGTGTCCGCGCTGAGACGATATCCGGTCACGACGAGGCCATTCTTGAAACGGATCTGCGCCTTGCGGCGCGCCGGCAGCGCGTGCAGGGCGTCGGCCTCGTCGAGCTTCGCACCCGCCGAGGCTTTCAGTTCCGCCGGCAGCCTGTCGAGAATTCCGCGCAAACGCGCATACGGCCTATACGAATCCGGATCCGCCTCGGCCGCCTTCTCGTAGGCTGTGAGCGCGCGTACCGCATCCCCGGCACGGGCCGCCTCGTCACCGCACGCCACCAGCGCGTCCAGGTCCTGCGGTTCCGCCCGCAGCTCCGCCAATGCCCCGTCGAGGATCGCCCGCGCCAGGCGGTCGCGCGCTTCGATTTGCCTCGGGACGTCCGGCTTGATCGTGAGCCGGTCGAGGCGCAGCGGCACGTCGGGGGCCGTGGCGATCTCGAGCGTGACCGGCCCCAGCCCGTCGGCCACCTGCAGCGAACACTCGACGTCGCGGTAGGCGGGCCCGACGAGGCTACCCACGGGCCGCGTCGCCGAGTCGTGGACGATCTCGCCGGTCGTGTCAACAAACGAAACCGCCAGCTCGCCTCCTTCCGGCACCGGCTCGTCCATCCGCGCCGAGAGCGTCACTCGATACCAGCCCGGCTCGAGAAACAGCGTGCCGAGCTTCACGGACCATTCGCCCGTGGCGTTCAAGGCCGGCATGACGCACGTGTCCTCAGACGCGCCCGCGTCCTTGACGATCCGTGCGACTCGCTCGTCCGAAAAGTCTTCGATCTCGCGTTCGATGTACGGCAGGCTCTCCACGTACAGCGCCGATATCCCGAAACGCTCTACAAGCGAATCCTCGACGTGCTCGAGGTCTGTGCGCGCCGCCGCCGCGATCGCGCCGTCCTCGAGCTCGTCGGGGTCTTTGCCCGAGCACGCCGCCGCAACGACGGCCATCTGCGCAAGCACCGGTCCGGGCCGCTCACGCCAGGCCGCGGCAAGATGCGGCAGCGCGTTCGCATACTGCGCCGACTTGTAGTACACCACGCCCTTCTGCTCGTCGCTGACGGCCACCTCGACCTGGCACGCCGACGACGCGCGCGCCCAGAACTTGAAAAACGGCCCGCCGATCAGGGGCATCCGCTTCGGCCCGGCGATCGTGAGCACGTGCGTCTCGAGCGGCTCGAGCACAATCTCGTGCCTCTGCCCGCCGAACGAAAGCGTCACGACGTTGGCGATATCGCCGTTACGAAGCGCCACGACGACGCCATCGAAGCGGTCCGGGATGACATAAATACGGCGCCTGGCCCGAGGATAGAGCGGCATGAACCGCCCGCTGCGAAGGAACTCTGCGCCGAGCGGAAAGACAAACTCGTTGCCGGTCTCCGACGGGATCCGCTGGTACACGGGCATCGAAAAATGCGGTTTCAGGTGCTCGGATTCCTCAAAGCCGGAAATCGTCACGCTCGAGTTGCGAAACACGCTGAGC
>Ga0180432_10006375_pt1 | contig 15305 bp, 10 predicted proteins | sample SS_ome_10_FD_132414 | JGI IMG/M metagenome (GOLD analysis project Ga0180432, IMG submission 132414) | Hypersaline lake sediment archaeal communities from the Salton Sea, California, USA - SS_1_MS_2 metaG | ecosystem: Environmental > Aquatic > Non-marine Saline and Alkaline > Hypersaline >... | reverse complement strand
GAACTTCAAGTATAGAGAAATCGCCGGAATTCGCGCGGTCGAAGTCACCAGGTAGGCGCGGTCATGGCCGAGCTCCTGCAGCCGCGCGCACGCCGAGGAAAGAAGAGGCTTGGCCAACCCACGGCCCTGCCAGTCCGGCAGGATGGCGACCCAGTGAATGCGGCCGTATCGCTCACCGTAATAATCATCGTCGAGCCAGGCCGTGGCCGTGCCGACGGCACCGCCGTCCGGGCTGAGAAGATAACACTGGCGGGCCTGGAGCCGCGCGTCGTCCCACCCGAACTCGCCGTGGAACAGGTCCGGGGAGATGGGGTTGTATCGGTCCGCCGCCAGGTGGATCCGGCACCAGGTGCGGTCATCGCCGGGCTTGTACCAGCGGAGGGCGAAGCCGGGGGGGAGGTCGAAATGGGGGAGGCCGGAGAGGTCGGTGCGGATCATGTGGATGGTCAGGTTTTGTTGCATGATGGTCATGGGAGGGGGAAGGCAGTGTTCAGGGTTCAGTTTTCAGTGCTCAATGCTGGCCGGGGAACCTCCGCCTGGTGAAGATCTCTCAGTGCAGTCAAGCGAAGCATGGCGAATTGGGTGAGAAAAAGAAACCCCGCTTTCACCCCTTCTGCTGCGTTCCCGCAGACGCCGCGGACACCAGTCCAGCGGCGCCCGTGGCGCCTTGCATAAGGGGCAAAACCGGAATTTCTTTTTCTCAGTCCGCCTGAGGCGGACAGCCCAATTCGCCATGCGGCTGCCACGCAGCCCGGCGAGGAAACTGCCGCGCGCAACCGCCGATTTGCTCCGTAGCAGAACACATGTCTGCGCCGCAACGCGTGAAACGTTCTCCCCCTTGACACCGGACGCTTTGTACATCTGGATCCGAATTACCCGGACAGTACCCTTCAACGTTCAGGGTGGCCCGTAAGGGGTGTCAGGCGTGCCGCGGCGTAGTCCCGCGGTAGCGGGACGAGGACGGGTGGCGCGGGGAGCGTATGGCGTATGGGGTGTCGCGTGGGGCGAGGGTCGAGGGACGAGGCGGGCAGAGGGGCATCTTGCGCTCCGCCGACGCAAGGTCGGCGGGGCCGGCATGACGCGGCCAGCCAGGTGCCATTGGTCGTGTGTCTTCATCGGATCGGCTCAGAGGAAGTGACCGCCGCGTTTGCCGGTAAGCTTGCCCTCGGCGAGTGTGTGTACACCGTTGACGAACACGTGCACGATGCCGGCCGACAGGGCGTGCGGCTCGGCATACGTGGCGCGGTCCCCGACCACGGCGGGATCGAACACCACGATATCCGCCTTGTACCCCTTCGCAATACGGCCGCGCTTCTTCAACGCAAAATGATCGGCCGGCAGGGAGGTCAGCCGCCGTACGGCCTCCGGCAGCGGCATGAGCTCCTCGTCCAGCGCCATCCTGAGGAAGCGCGGGAAGCTCCCATACGCGCGCGGATGGGGATGGTCGCCGCTCAACACGCCGGACGTCGCGCGCAGCGAGGCGTCGGTCCCGAGCATGACGTAGGGCTCAAGAAGGATCCGCCGCATGTTCGCCTCGCTCATGCCGGGAAAGAAGGCCGTGGTTTTGAGTTCGTCCGTGTCGGTCAGATGCAGGATGGCGTCCACCACGTCACCGCCGAGCTCGGCCGCCACTTCGGGCAGGGGCTTGCCGCGGAACTGAGCGTTGTCCGGATGCGAGGTGGACCCGACCACGATCTCGGACCAGGCCTCTTCGGATCGCGCTGCGACCAGGTCCTTTCGCAGGCGCTTGCGGTCGGCCGGGGCGCGCAGTCTGGCCAGGACGGCCTCGCGGCCGCCTGCCGCGGCCCAGTCGGGAAAGACCACGTCCAACTCGGTGCAGCCCGCCGTGTACGGGTAGCGGTCCGCGCCCACGCAGAGCCCCTCGCTCCGCGCGGCTCGGATCCGCTCCAACACGTCATCGAGCCGGGACCAGTTCGCGCGGCCGGCGGTCTTGAGGTGCGAGATCTCCACGCGGCAACCGGCCTGCCTGCCGATCCCGAGCGCCTCGTCAACGGCTTCGACCACCCACGCGGTTTCGCTGCGCATGTGGCTGGCGTAAATCCCGCCGCGCCGGGCTGCGACCCCTGCCAGCGCCGTCAACTCAGCGGCCGGCGCGAAACGGCCGGGCGCATAGATCAGGCCCGTGCTCAGACCGCGGCCGCCCTCGTCCAGCCCCTGCTCGAGCAGGCGGATCATGCGCGCCATCTCGTCCGCGGAGAGTGCGCGATTCTCACAGCCGGCCACGCCGCGGCGCAGCGTGTTGTGTCCGATCAGCAGGGCCAGGTTCGGGGCGGGCGTGACTTCTTCGAGCAGGGCGCGGTATTCGGCGACACTGCGCCACTCGCCCGGGTAGTCCTTGTCGGCCCAGTCGGAGGGCAGGTCGGAACGGCTGAAGAGCGGCGCGGCCGAGGCCCCGCAGTTGCCGGCCACCTCGGTGGTGATGCCCTGCGTGATCTTGCTGGGCGCGGACGGCTCGATCAGCAGATAGGTGTCGGAATGAGAGTGGACGTCTATGAAGCCGGGGGAGAGGAAGAGGGGGTGTGGGAGTGTGGGAGTGTGGGGGTGTGGGGAGGGTGTCGCGTGTCGCGTGTCGGGGGAGGAAGGGAGGGTCGAGGGAGTGACAAGTGGCAAGCGGCAAGTGGCCGGCGCGGCGGAGAGGTCGCCGACGGCGGTGATGGTGTCGCCCGTGATACCGATATCCGCGCGACGCGGCGGCGAGCCGGTACCGTCCTGAAGGACGCCGCCGGTGATGAGCAGATCGAGCATAGGGGGAAGTGTGAGGTGGCAAGTGACAAGTGGCAAGTGGCAAGTGGGGGGGATCGGTCACCGGTGATCGGTCATCCGTGATCCGTGGAGGGCTGTTTGGAGTAGAAGCCGTCGCGGAGATTGTCCGGGGATTCGGCGGGCGGCTCCGCCGGGGGCGGCGGCTCGGGCACCGGCTCGGCTTCGGCGTCGTCTCGAGCGCCGAGCAGCGCAACCACTTCCTGCTGAACCTCCTCGAGTTGGTCGAGTTGCAGGGAGGGTTCAGGGATCAGGAAGGTCTCCCCGGTCTTGCGGTGCTCGTAGACGCGGACCCTGGTTCCGTCCTCCCGCTGCTGCACGTCGCGCTCGACCAGCGCGCGTTTGCGTTCGAGCATGACGGCCAGGATGTAGACGACGTTCACCTTCGAGCGGTCCTCCTGTTCCATCAACTGCCGCAACAGCGACTCGGCGGTCTCCTTCTTGAGCGGCTCCTCGGGCGCCGGGGGTTTGCGGTAGACGCCCTGCCACGTGCTGTAGGGGGACTGCACGGTTTGACGGTAGCGCTGCCAGCAGGTTTCGCAGCAGTCAGCGCGCACGTATCCCTGGTCGCCGAAGACGAGGGCGGAGAAATACGGCTCGGCGTCCGCGAAGGGCTTCTCGCACCCGTGGCAGGTGTCGCTGCGCGGCTTGATGTCCCAATCCTGGTTCACGGGGGAAGTTTCGAGAGAGGGACGAGCGGTGTCAAGGGGAGTGTAGGGGGAAGTGATCGGTGATCGGTGGGTGGCGGGTATGGCGTGTGGCGTGGCGAGGGTCGAGGGTCGAGGCGGGCAGACGGGGATCTTGCGCTCCGCCGACGCAAGGTCGGCGGGGGCGACTGCAGAGTGGCGGGGGGAAGCGTCAGAGGGCGATGGCGCGCATGTCGTAGCCGGCTTGGGCGGTGTAGCGAATGCGGATGAAATCGCCCGCCTTGCGGGCGGCGGGTACCCGGCCCACGAAGATCTCGCCGTCCACCTCCGGCGCGAAGCGGGGCGAGCGGGCGATCCACCCGCCTTTGCCGTCGGACCGGCGCCGCTCGAGCAGCGCGTCGGTCCTGGTTCCGATCAGGCCGGCGGCGTTCCGATCCACGATCTTGCGTTGCGCGAGCATGAGGCGCCGGCGTCTACGCCGGGCCGTGGCCCGGCGCGGGCGGCCGGGCAGGTCGAACGCGCTCGTGTGTTCCTCGGGCGAATAGACAAAAACGCCGACGTGATCGAACCGTGTTTCCCGCAGGAAGGCGAGCAGGTGCACGAAGTGTTCGCGCTTCTCGCCGGGGAACCCGACGAGGCACGTGGTCCGCAGCACGGCGTCCGGCAGGACGTTCCGGATCCGGTCCGCCATGCCGTGAACGTGCTTCACGGTACCGGCGCGGCGCATGGCGCGCAGGACATCGGGGTGGCTGTGCTGGATCGGTACGTCCAGGTAGTGGCATACCTGGGGGATTTCGGCCATGGTGTCGAGGAGCCGGTCGGTCAGCCGGGAAGGATGCCCGTAGAGCAGCCGGATCCAGAACCGGCCGCCGATCCGGCCCAGGGCCCGCAGCAGTTCCGGCAGACCCGGTCCGTTCTCGATGTCGCATCCGTAGGCGGTCACATCCTGCGACACGAGGTCCAGCTCGCGAATCCCGTGCTCAAGGAGCTGTTCCGCCTCGCGCACGATACTGCGCAGGGGCCGGGACCGGTGTGCACCGCGGATCATCGGGATGGCACAGAACGCGCACCGGTGGTTGCATCCCTCGGCAATCTTGAGGTAGGCGTAGGGACCGCGGGTCAGCACCACGCCCGCGCGGCCGGGATCGAACAGGCGCCGGGCCCGGGCCGACACGCGGAGAATCCCGTGTTCGCCGCGCAGCGCGCGTTGGACGACGTCGCCGATCTGATCGAGCTCATCGAGTCCGAGAAAGGCGTTGACCTCGGGCAGGCTTTTCCGGAGCGCCTCCCGATACCGCTGCGGCAGGCACCCGGTGACGACCACGGCGCGGCACCGGCCCTCGGCCTTGAGCCGGCAGGCGGAGAGGATCGCGTCCACGGACTCTTCCCGCGCCGGTTCAATGAAGGCGCAGGTGTTGACGAGCACGACGTCCGCCTCTTCCGGGGACGCGGCCAGGGTGAGGTCATCGGCCAGCAACACGCCGGCCATGATCTGCGAATCCACAAGGTTCTTGGCACAGCCGAGGCTGACGAGGCCGACGGAGGGGGGAGAGGGGGCGGTTATCGGTGATCGGTCATCGGTCATCGGTAGGGACGAGGGGCGAGGGTCGGGGGTCGAGGGGGGGGACGAGACGGATAGGCGGGGGGCGGGGTCATTCAAGGTAAGGGGATGGGGGGTCCACGACCATCATCAGATCCCGCTCGTCGGCGCCGGCCTGTCGCCCGGGCGCCTGCCGGGCGCAGCGGCTCAGTCCGGAAATCGCGAACACGAGCAGGATGACGATCCCTACAATCACGGACACGACCTTGAGCGGCGTTTCGCTGAAGCGGATTTCGCGCAGGCTGCGTGAGCGCGTTTGCCAGAATTCCCGCTGGCCCGCGGCCCGCGCACGGCCGGCCGCGGCCAACCGTTCCCATCTCCGGGAGGCGGTGCGGGTCAATGCCTCGGCCGACGCCGTCCATCGCTTTGCGGCCTCGCGCGACGCCTCGGTCAGCGTACGGACCCACGCGGGCCGCGCGGCCGGCGGCTTCGCTTCGTCCGGCGCGGGGGCCTCGCCGGGCTCGTCCTGCTCCGCGGCGCGCGCGAAGAGGTCCATGGCCTCCTCGGCGGTTTCCTCTTCCGGCGCCTGCGCGGCGGGCTCCCCGGGGGCCTCCGCCTCCGGCTCGGGCTCCGGCTCGGGCTCGGGCTCTCGGACCAGGGACGGTTTCTGCGCCTCGACGAAGCGGGCCATGTACTCGTCGATCAGCGGGGCCGGGTCCAGGGCGACCAGTTCGGCGTACAGCCTGATGAAGCCCTTGCCGTAGATCGGAGCGGGCATGTGGCTGAAGTCTTCGCGTTCGATCGCGTCCACGATCTGGACCTTCATGCGCGTGAGGGCCGCCACCTGCGAAGGGGTCAGCTTCTGCTTCAGTCGCGCCGTGCGGAGTTCTTCGCCGAGAGACATGGGGATTAGCGTGTCGCGTATGGCGTGTCGGGGCTCACGGCCTGTGCGCGTTCACAGGTTCTCGTCGTCATCTTCGACGTCCTCGGGTTCCTCGCCATTATTGGGCATACCGACGTCCAGATCAACGAGAATCTCGCGCGGCTCGGATCCCCTCGGTTCGCCGACGATGCCGCGCTCCTCGAGGATATCCATGATGCGCGCGGCGCGGGTGTAGCCGATGCGCAGCCGGCGCTGGAGGGACGAGGTGGAGGCGCGCTGCGTCTCGCGGATGATCTCCACGGCCTGGGTCAGCAGCTCGTCGTCCTCCTCTTCGGCCGGACCCGTTCCCTTGCCTTGCTTGTCGGCGATCTCGATTTCATACACCGGCTCGGCCTGCTCCTTGATGAAGGCTACGAGATCACGGATCTCGTCGTCGCCGGTCATCACGCCCTGGGCGCGCACGAGTTTGCTCGTGCCCGGCGGCAGGAACAGCATGTCGCCGCGGCCGAGCAGTTTGTCGGCGCCGACGGTATCGAGAATGGTCCGGCTGTCCACCTTCTGGGCCACCTGGAAGGCAATGCGCGCGGGGAAGTTGGCCTTGATCGTGCCGGTGATCACGTTGACCGAGGGCCGCTGGGTGGACAGGATCATATGGATGCCGACGGCGCGCGAGAGCTGGGCCAACCGCGCGACACTGTTCTCGATCTCGGCCTGTGCAACGAGCATGAGATCCGCCAGCTCGTCTATAATGATGATGATGTACGGAAGGCACTGGGGATCGCGGTCCCCGTCCTCGCTTTCCGCCGCCTCGCCGTTGAAGAGGTCGGGCTGCGTGGCGATGGTCCGGCTGTTGTAACTCTCGATATTGCGCACGCCCGTCCGGGCGAACAGGCGGTACCGGTTCTCCATCTCGTTGATGGCCCACCGCAGGCCGAGCGGCACTTTCTTCGGGTCGGTGATCACGGGCGCGACGAGGTGCGGCAGCTCGTTGTAAGCCGAGAACTCAACGATCTTGGGATCGATCAGCATAAGCCGCAGCTCCTCGGGTGTGCGCGACATCAGCAGGCCGGCCAGGATCGAGTTCATGCACACGGTCTTGCCCGAGCCGGTGGCCCCGGCGATCAACAGGTGCGGCATGTCGGTCAGATCGGCGATGATGGGAGCGCCCCCGACGTCTTTGCCCAGGACCAACGGGACCCGGATGCGGTCCGGCTGCCAGGCCTCACACTCGATCATCTCCCGGAAATAGACCATCTTGGCGACCGTGTTGGGGATCTCGACGCCCACCACGCCCTTACCGGGAATGGGCGCCTGCACGCGCACGCTGGTCGCCTTCAGGGCCAGGGCCAGGTTATTGCTCAGGCTGGCGATCTTCTCCACGCGGACGCCGGGCGCAGGCAGCAGCTCGTAGCGGGTCACCACGGGTCCGCCCACGGCGTGGGTCACTTCGACCTCGATCCCGAATTCCGCCAGCGTGTCGACCAGCACGCGGGCCGTAGTGGCGGTGTCCATCTTCACGCCGGCAGCCGCCGACGGGATCTCCTGCAGCAGGCTGACCGGCGGAAGCCGGTAGTCGCCGGCCGGCCTGCGCGCGGGCGGCGCGGCGCGGCGCGCGGCGGCCGGTTTAGGGGACGGCGCAGCGGGCGGAGCCGGGGTGTCCGGTTCAGGCTTTTCACGCGGCGCGGCCCGGGGCGTTTCCGGCGGCGCGACGTCGGGCGGCGCGGTCTGCCGGATCGTCCGTTCCAGCCGCCGCCGTTTCTTTTCCACCTGGCGTCTTTCCCGCTCGATCGCACGCCGCTGATCCTGGTGCTCGGCCAGGAAGGACCGGATCCGGCTCACGCCGGCGCGGGCCAGGCGCCAGGACCCGAGCCCGAGCCATGCCAGGTTCCCCGGTCCGGCCAGCAGCACCGCCGCCAGCGCGAACAGGGACCAGCCCACGATCCCGGCCCCGACCGGACTCAGCCAGCGGATCAGCACGCCCCCCATCAGCAGGCGGCTGACCACGCCGCCTACGTCGGTGAGGTTGAGGGCGCGGGCGAGCCCGGTCCAGCGTTCCGCGCGCCACTCGAACAGACAGGCCACGGCCAACAGGAGCACCGCACACCAGACGATCCGGGGCCAGATCCGCTCGGCCCGCGTAAAGAGCAGGAATACGCCGAACCCCAAGCAGCAGAACGGAATGAGGTAGGCGCCCATGCCCACGCCGTTGAACAGGAGAAACGACAGCCAGGCGCCGACCGGCCCGATCAGGTTGGCCGGCGGGCTGTTGGGCGGCGCCTCCAGCAGGCCGATGTCCTTCCAGTCATAGGAGAACAGGCTCAACGCAAGGAACAGGCCCAGCGGCAGCAGGATCAGACCCCACAGCCGCCGCACACCGTTCGCTGTGCCTTGTTTTCGATCCGCCATGGCAGGCCCCGGCGTCTACTTCAGAAACACCGTCACCGTCTTCGGCACGGTTTCGGCGTTGACGTCCACTTGCGGGGGAAGGTGCACCTGCACGGGCAGCTCGTAGGTTGCCGCCACGGTCAGGTCGGTGCAATCCACGAAGGCCGTCACCGAGTCGGGCTGGAGGTTCTCCAGCAGCTCCGCCCGGCCCCGCAGCGAGACGACGACTGCGGCCGGCTCGCAGTAGACGTCGCTCGCCCGGCCGGGTTTGATCACCGCCAGAACGGGCACGTCTTCGAATTCCCGGCTCACCGATTCAGTCACGATGCTGACCTTCACGGTCACTTCCGCCGGCTCGATCTGCGAGACCCCCGCGTCACCGGGCGGCAGCACCCGCACCTTCTTCGAGAAGGACTCCACCCGGCCGTCCACGTCTACCGGCTCGGTGGAAACCGACTCCTTGTCCTTCAGCCGGCGCCGCGGTCCACGGATGGTCACGAAACGCGGCTCGTACTCAGCCTCCGCCTTGCCGATCAGGGGCCGGCCGAGGATCTCCGGCTTCCGGACGGCCACCTTCTTCTCGGTCTCGCGGTCGAACGTGAGCGACACGGCATTGGGCCGGACCTTCACGACGCGGACCCCGGCCGCGCCGGTCACGTCGCCCGGTGTGACCGGTACGGTCACCGAGCCGGCGGCATCCGTCTCCCGGGGCGTCACCACGGCCCGGATCCGCCTCTGGTCCAGGTCGCTCAAATCCTGCTGCGAGCCGCGGAAGGTGACGTCCACGGTAAGCGGATCCTGGTCCAGGATGGCGATGCCCTTCTCGACCTTCACTTCGAGCGGGACGTTGTAGGGCACCTCAAAGCTGGTGGTGCCGCGGATGGCATAGAAGCTCATGGCCCCCAGCAGCAGCGCCAGGAGTTTCAGCTCCCAGTTCGTCCGGAACAGCCCGCGCACAGCGGTGAAGAGTTTAGTCGGCACCCGTCTTCTCCTGTTCGGAAAGTTCCTCGGACTTGGCGATCCCCTCCGGGGTCAGGTCCAGTTGTTCCTGGGCGCGCCGCCAGGCGCTGCCCGGCTTCCGTCCTTTCAGCAGCAGCGCGGACAGGAAGCGTTTCAATCGCGGCTCGTCCATGCCCCGGCTCAGCCGGCCGCGGTAGCTCACGGAAATCGTGCCGGTCTCTTCCGAGACGACGATCACGACTGCGTCGGTCTCCTCGCTGAGCCCGACGGCCGCGCGGTGCCGCGTGCCGAGCGACTTGAGCAGCTCGGTGTGCTGGGAGAGCGGGAATACGCAGGCGGCGGCCACGATCCGGTTGCCGCTGATGATCACGCCGCCGTCGTGGAGCGGCGTGTGCGGAAAGAAGATGCTCGCCAGCAGCTCGGCCACGACCCGCGAGTCGAGCTTCACGCCGGTCTCCTGGATCGCGCGTGTGCCGATGTCGCGCTCGATTCCGATGATGGCGCCCACGCGGTGCTCGGCCAGGTACGCCACGGCGCGCACCACGTGGTCCACGGTGCTCCGGCTCTCGGCGGGCACGCTGAACACACGCTGCCGGCCCAACTCGGCCAGCGCCCGGCGGATCTCGGGCTGAAAGATCACCAGCAGCGCGACGGCCAGGTAGACCGAAAGCCGGCGCAGGATCCAGTTCAGCGCGTCCAGGTGGAAAATCTGGGTCAGCCCCATCAGGACCACGAGCAGCAGCACCAGGCCCACCAGCACCTGCGCCCCGCGCGTGCCCCGGAAGAAGAGGAAGACGTAGTAAAAAACGAGCGACAGGACCAGCACCTGCACCAGCGCGCTCACCCAGCTCAGCATCTTGGCCCCCTACTCCTCTCCCCGGAAGCGGCTCAACGCCGCGGCCGTTTCGACGGCTTCGCGCGACGCCCGCACGTCGTGCACCCGCATCACGTGCGCACCGTTGAGCACGCAGAAGACCAGCGCCGCCAGGCTGGCCGGCAGGCGGGCCTCCACCGGCCGCCCGGTGATCCGGCCCAGGAAGCTCTTGCGCGAAACCCCGACGACGACCGGCGCCCCGAGCCGGGCCAACTCCGGCAGGCGGGCCAGCAGCCGCAGGTTGTGCTCCAGCGTCTTTCCGAACCCGATCCCGGGGTCTACCGCGAGCGACCGCCGGTCCAGCCCCTGCGCGACGGCCTCCTCGATCCGCTTCTCGAGGGTATCGCGCACCTCGGTGACAACCTCGCCGTACTGCGGATTCTCCTGCATCGTCCGGGGCGTCCCCTGCCGGTGCATGAGAATCACGCCCGCGCCTGCCTCCCGCGCCGCCGCGGCCATGCCCGGATCGGCCGTCAGCGCCGACACATCGTTGACGATCCGCGCGCCGCACGCCAACGCGCGGCGCGCCACGGCGGCCTTGGTCGTATCCACCGACACCACGGCCGCCGGGTCGCGGCACAGCTCCTGCACCACGGGCGCGACGCGCCGCAGCTCCTCTTCGGCCGGCACATCGGCCGCGCCCGGCCGCGTGGATTCGCCGCCCACGTCCAGCAGGTCCGCGCCTTCCTCGAGCATCTCGAGGCCGCGCGCTACGGCTGCCGCGGGATCCAGGTAGCGCCCCCCGTCCGAAAAGGAGTCGGGCGTGACGTTCAGCACGCCCATGATCAGCGGACGCTCACGCAGCCTCAGCTTCCGGTCCCCGCACCGCCACTCCAGACTCGGCGCACGCTCCGCGCTCATCCCTTGCCCGCGCCCCGCGCTTCGGCCGCCGCCGGCTGCGCAGCCGGGACGGCTGCCGGCCCGTTGGCCGGGGTCTTCTCTCCGGCCGCCGCCTTCTCCTCTTCTTCCTTCTTGCGGTCGGCTTCGTCGCGCTCGTCTTCCGAAAGAATCCGGCCGTGTTCCACGATCTCCGCGACGTCGCGTCCGTCGAGCGTCTCCCTTTCCAGCAGGAGCCCGGCGATCTGCTCGAGCGTGTCGCGATGCTCCTTGAGGAGCGAGGCGGCCCGGTCGTGACTTTCACGCAGGATCCGGTTGACCTCGGCATCGATCTTGCGCGACGTCTCCTCGCTGTAGTCCTGGGTGCGGCTTACCTCCCGCCCCAGGAACATCAGCTCCTGCTGCTCCCCGAACGTCTGGGGACCCATCTCATCGCTCATGCCCCACTGGCACACCATGAGCCGCGCCAGGCGGGTGGCCTCCTTGAGATCGGCGCTCGCGCCTGAAGTCACGTCGCCGAACACGGCCTCCTCGGCCGAGCGGCCGCCCATCAGGCCGGCGAGGATGTCCCGGATCTTGGTGCGGCTTTCGATGTAGCGGTCCTTCTCCGGGAGCTGCATGGTCGCGCCCAGGTAGGCCACCCCGCGCGGAATGATGGTGATCTTGTGCAGCGGCTCGCTCTCCTTGCAGAGCTGCATGACGAGCGCGTGGCCGGCCTCGTGATACGCGGTGATCTTCTTCTCCTTGTCGTCCAGCACGCGGCTGCGCCGCTCCCGGCCCCAGCGCACCTTGTCGCGCGCCTCCTCGAGATCGGCCATATCCACCGCCGCCTTGCCCTGCCGCGCCGCCAGCAGCGCGGCCTCGTTGAGCAGGTTCTCCAGGTCGGCGCCCGAGAAACCGGGCGTACCCCGCGCCAGCCGCCGCAGGTCGGCCTTGGGGCCCAGCGTGATGTTCTTGGCGTGCATCTTCAGGATGGCCTCACGCCCGTCTATGGTGGGCAGGTCAATGACGATCTGGCGGTCGAACCGGCCGGGCCGCAGCAGGGCCTGGTCCAGCACGTCGGGCCGGTTCGTGGCCGCGATGATGATCACGCCTTCCTGGGTCTCGAAGCCGTCCATCTCGACCAGCAGCGCGTTCAGGGTCTGCTCCCGCTCGTCGTGGCCGCCGCCGATGCCGGTGAAGCGGCTGCGACCGACGGCATCGATCTCATCAATGAAAATCAGGCAGGGCGCGTTCTTCTTGCCCTGCTCGAACATGTCCCGCACCCGCGACGCGCCCACGCCCACGAACATCTCCACGAAGTCCGACCCGCTGATGCTGAAGAACGGCACGTCGGCCTCGCCCGCGATCGCCTTGGCCAGCAGTGTCTTGCCCGTGCCCGGCGGTCCCATGAGCAGCACGCCTTTCGGGATCCTGCCGCCGCGTTTCTGGAACTTCTTGGGGTCCTTGAGAAACTCGATGATCTCCTGGACCTCCTCCTTGGCTTCGTCGATGCCCGCGACGTTCGCGAACGTGACCTTGTGCACCTCGCGCGAGAGAAGCCGCGCGCGGCTCTTGCCGAAGCTCAGCGCACCGTGTCCGGCGGCGCGCACCTGCCGCATGAAGAGGAAGTAGAGCAGGCCGAAGATCAGCAGGATCGGCAACACGCTGGACACGATCTGCCACAGGTACGGGTTCTGCGGCGGCACGCGGAAGCCTACGCCGTTTTCCACGAGGAACTTCTGCAGATCGTCGCCCGCCTCGCTGACGTAGACCTTGAACTTGCCGGCCTCGGTCTGCGGTTCGTCCGGGTCCGGCAGGAACCGGCCGCGCACGTAGGTCACGCCCGACACCTCGCGCACGACCTCGCAGGTCTCGATGCGTCCGCCCGTGACCAGCTCGACGAAGTCCGGGTTATAGGGGATCTCCTGGTAGCCGTCCTGTCTCTTGATGAAGAAGTGCACCAGGAGGAGCAGCATGGCCAGGATCACCAGCCAGGTGAGCACGCCCCGCATGGGGGGCGGGCCCGCGGGCGGCTCGGACGACGGCCGCGGGGGCGGCGTCTTGGGCGGGTCCCGACGATTGGAAGGCGTAGCCATGGTCTCTCGCGTTCCCGATTTCCTGTTTATGTATGAGCGTACAGGGGTACGGCACGCCGGTCAATGCGGAAAGAGTCGGGCGGGCGCGTTAGAGGCGCGCCACGCGGATCTGCAGGCACGCCCGGCGTGGGTCCACGACTTCCCACCCGCGCGCGACGCGGTACCCGGGCACCCAGACGATCTCTCCGGCGCACTCGAACAGCGGCACGGCGCGCCGGCGCGCCGGCGGAACCTTTGCGTCCGTGAACACGTCCTGCAGCTTCTTGGACCCCCGTAGTCCCAGCGGCTTCATGCGGTCGCCGGCGCGCCAGGAGCGCACGTACAGCCGCCGCCGGCCCACGGCCGACCGGCGCAGCGACGCGCGCGCCGGCAGACGGCCGGGCGCGCCGCTGCGGTCCTTGACGAGGCCGGGCTCGACTCCCGTGGTAATGTCCAGGCCCTGCTCCCGCAGCAGGGTCTCGCCGGGCACGCACACGGCGGCTCGAAACGCCGCCGGCGCGCGCGCGGCGCGGGCGCGCCGCAATCCCAGGCGCCCGCGCGCCCGGCAGACTTCCCAGCCCCCCGCCAAGGGCGTGCGGCCGCCGGCGCCCCGACCCGCCGCCAGGGCGACCACGCGGTCCACGGCGGCGAAATCCACGGCACCCGACGGCACACCTTGCTGCGCCAGCCATTGGCGGAGCACGCGCCGCTGTAGGGCCGGCGGATGCGCGGCGAACCGGCCGGCGTCCAGATCGCCGCGCGCGGCGCGGCACTCCCGCAGCAGCGAACCGGCGACCGCTTCGAGCCAGTCGTCCTCGGACCGGAGCAGCTCGGCCGTGCGCGTCAAGGTGCGGCGGAGGTTCGGATTCAGCGTCCGCTCGAGGAACGGCAGCACCTCGTGCCGCACCCGGTTGCGCAGATAGGCCGGGTCACGGTTGGAGACATCCTCGCGCCAGGCCACTCCGTGGCGTTCGAGCCACGCCACGACTTCCGCGCGCGTGACGTCCAGCAGCGGGCGCACCACCCGCGCGCCGTGCGCCGCGGCCGCCCGCGGAATGCCGCCCAGCCCCGCCCGCCCGGCGCCGCGCGCCAGGTTCAGCACCACGGTCTCCGCCGCGTCGTCGGCCGTGTGGCCGGTGGCCACGACCGGAGCGCGCACCCGCCGCAACGCGCGGCCCAGGAACGCGTAGCGCGCCTCACGCGCGGCCATCTCGAGCGAGATCCCCTTCCGGCGCGCGCGCCGCGGCACGTCGGACCGCCCCTCCACGAGCGGCACATGCCAGCCGCGGCACAGGCGCCGTACGAAGGCGGCGTCCTCGCGCGCGGCCCGGCCCCGGATCCGGTGATCGAGGTGCGCGGCCGTGAGTCGAAGCCGAAGCGCGGGCGCCAGTTCCCGCAGCACGTGCAGCAGCGCCACCGAATCCGGCCCACCGGAGACCGCAACGAGCACGTGCTGGCCCGGCGCGAGCAGCCGGTGCTTCCGGATCGAAGCCAGCACGTGCCGGCTCAAAGCACGCTTCACGGGCATGGTTCCAGCCTGTCGGTGCCGCCCATGTAGGGCACGATCGCCTGCGGCAGGAGGACGGACCCGTCGGCCTGTTGCCCGTTCTCGAGCAGCGCCACGACCAGCCGCGGCAGGGCCACGCCGGATCCGTTCAGGGTGTGGACAAAGCGAACTTTGCCGTCGGCGCCGCGATAGCGAATCCCGGCACGGCGGGCCTGGTAGTCCTCGAAGTTGCTGCAGGAGGAGACTTCGAGCCAGCCGTTGTAACCCGGCGCCCACAGCTCGATGTCGTAACAGCGGGCGGCGGCGAAGCTCAGGTCGCCGGCGCACAGTTCCACGACGCGATAGGCCAGTTCGAGCCGCTGCAGCACGTCCTCGGCGTCGCGCACGAGTTTCTCCAGCTCGTCGTAGGAGGTCGCCGGCTCCACGAACTTGACCATCTCGACTTTGTCGAACTGGTGCACGCGGATCATGCCGCGCGTCTCCCTGCCGGCCGCGCCCGCTTCGCGGCGGAAGCAGGCGGAGTAGGCCGTGAGATAGACCGGAAGCGGCTCCTCGATGATTTCCTCGCGGAAGTAGTTCGTGACCGGCACCTCGGCCGTGGGCACGAGGTACAGATCGTCCGCGGCCAGGTGGTACATCTCGTCCTGCATCTTGGGCAGCTGCCCCGTGCCGGTCATGGCGGCGCGGTTGCACAGGACCGGGGGCCAGATCTCGCGGTAGCCGTGCTCCGTCACGTGCAGGTCGAGCATGAAAGAGATCAGCGCCCGCTGCAGGCGCGCCCCAAAGCCGCGCAGCACGTAGAACCGGCTGCCCGAGAGCTTCACGCCCCGCTCG
>Ga0180432_10006374_pt1 | contig 15306 bp, 39 predicted proteins | sample SS_ome_10_FD_132414 | JGI IMG/M metagenome (GOLD analysis project Ga0180432, IMG submission 132414) | Hypersaline lake sediment archaeal communities from the Salton Sea, California, USA - SS_1_MS_2 metaG | ecosystem: Environmental > Aquatic > Non-marine Saline and Alkaline > Hypersaline >... | reverse complement strand
TTTAAGAAATGCCATTCACCACATTTTTTACAATGACCAGGAACTGATATAACATCTGGTTCTTTCCAATAATCAATTTCTAATTTAGTTTGTTTTTCAGGTTTTGGTTTTTCTTCTAATTTCTTTATTTCAACTGCATACTTTTCTTTTTTGAGTTTATCATAAAGCGCTTCTAATTTCCACAATGGAAATTGCCAACATTTTTCTTTCCTAAACCACCAACCATTGTGTTCCCGCATAATATCAACAAGGTCTGGATTAAACATAAAATGAACTTTAATTTTATTTTCTCCTTTTCTAATAATTACTTTTTGTACCATTTTATCCCAATAAGTTTATTGTTTAGATATTTATAAGGATTTGGATTTTTTTAATAGTTAGAAATCCTTAACTTTTATCACCGCTTTACAAGGTTTTCAGGTAATAACCAATCAGCAATTTTAAACATTATCCAAAAACCAATACATCCAACTCCCAACAATATTAAACATCCTAATAACCAAATCATATCATATCACCCTTTTGTAAGTTTTCCAATTAAAATATATACTAATCCACAACATAAACAAAACAATATTAAATATATTGTTGCCCAAAGAAAAGGATTTTTTTTCCATAAATTATATCCAAACATCTTAATATCACCTAACTGAAAGGAAATAACAATCCAGTAAACCACCATCTACATAATATTATAAACAATATCGGTAATCCTAACATCAACGCAAATAATAACAAATATAATATTTCTTCTTTAAAACTATAAACATGTTCATACATTTCCATATCACCAAAATTCATGGTTTAAACCATATTGAAATACCTTCCAAGAAATATAAGCAACTAAAAAGCTTACTCCAATAATGATTAATCCTAACATTTCATACCCATCCTAATTGATTTAACAAACTTATGAACATTAAAATCAACATAGGAATTGTTATTCCTAAAAAAAATAATAGTGCAAACCACTTATTTGTATTTATCAATTCTCCAATTTCATCTATCATCATCTATCACCTAACTACAGGGAATTTTAAATCCATCCTGCCATCCAAGAACACAAAATAATTTTATCATCAAATCTAAATACAGGATAAGACTCCAAAGGTAATTGATATTTACTCCACTTTGGTTTTCTTCCTTTCCATCTAATATAATACCAAACATTAAATCCCTCTTTGGCGTAACCATTTAACAAATCAAATTGTTCTTTATCCTTTGATGTTCTGTAAGTATCTCCATTCAAAGATTTAACTTCTATGATTCTATGTTCATTCGGTTTTAATGCCACAAGGTCAGCAACAAAAGACCCAGCGCTTCTGAAGACAATCCAACCATCTTCTCTAAGCATATCTCTTAACTCACGTTCATAATTGGAGCCCACCATGATTTTGCCTCCTCTTCAGAGTTTATTATTCTAAATATATATTTATCCTTTAAGACAATCTTTTTTATGATTTCATTAAGAGGTTCATTTTTTGAATAAACCATAACTTCTTTTCCCTCAACTTTTATTTTTGTATTAATTATAGAGTTAACAAAAGCAATAAAAGCATTGCTTCTACCTCTTTTTAACTTACTATATTCTTCTTCCCTTTGTCTAACAAAAGCCATAAACTCAATCATAACTTTAACAAATATTTGGCATTCTTCAATTGTTGGTGCATCATTAGGAAAAAGGAAAACATCTAATCTATGTTTTTGTAAAGTACTTTCTGCTACTACTCTACTTCCAAGAATTCCTCTTTTTATTTGTAACAAAATCCATGTTGCATTAAAATCAGTAACTTCAGGATGTTTGTAAGTAAATCTACCGTACATACATTCCCCAAATGCACTTGCTTTTCTTGAATATCTATCACAAGAACCTAAGTTTAAACATTCCCTGCAAGGTTTTAATCTTGTATTTGATATATCCCTAAATTCATATCTTAGCATAACATTAACTTCCCTGTATTAATATATCTTTTCTTTTTATATAAATCTTTTTAATTATTTAATAGATTTCTTATTACGCACCTCCCTTCCATCCTAGTAGTTTATATTCCCCTATCTTCTCCTTCATCTTTTTTAATTCATATTTATCCAAAATTGATTCTATTGTTTCGTTATCTTTACTATTTTTCAATATTTTTAAACCACAATTAGAATTAAGTTTTGTAAGACTTTTATTTAAAACTAAATTTACCTGTGTTAACTTACCTGATGGTATTGATTCTATGTTTTCATATTTTTCTAATATCTTCGCTGCTTTTTTAAATCCATAACCATCTAAACCTTGTATATTATCAGACTTGTCACCAGCAATTGCAAGAAGGTCTGGGATTTGTTTAGGCATTACAAAAAACTTTTCTTTAACCTTATTGATATCATAAAATGTTTTTCCATCATAAACTATACAATAAGCATTTACTAATTGCATGATGTCTTTGTCTGATGTAAATATAATTATTTTATCTAAGCAATTGTCAACATAAGAAGCAATAACATCATCAGCCTCATTACTGGGAGAATAATATTGTTTAACACCAAATAAGTTTAAAAGGGTTTGTAGGTCTTCAAGTTGATAAATATATTGTTCATCAACTCTACCACGATTGCCTTTATACGCAGGATATTGTTCTTTCCTCCATGACGGGGTTCCATGTGATTCCCATGCAATTATAATGGTCTCGGGATTAAATTGTTTACGGAAAGAATTAAGGCTTCGTATAAAAGAATGAATTATAGTTGCGTCTCTGCCAGTAGAAGTTGTCAAACGATAAGGTGCATCATAACTTCTGTGAGCCAAATACGGTCCATCTATTATTAAAGTATTATACTGCATTTAACCCTTCCCTTTAACATCATCTTGATATATTTCATATAATGTTCCAGCTGTAAATACAATAAATCCAGGAACAAAACAAATAGTTGGTATTGTAAATAAATGAAAGTTAGATAAAATTAAACCAGAAGATAAATCATAAACTAATAATATGGGAAAACTTAATACCATCCATAATATCATAAAAAGACCTGTTCTCTGTATAAGAGAACCTTTTGATGCTTCCTTGCCTGCTCCTAAAATCCATAAAATGATTCGGATAGGTTGTATAAATAACCAATGCCAAAATCCTATTTTTTTATTCATTAAATCACCTTCATATTTGGACTATCACAATTTGGGCAAAATTCAAATAGTTTAACACCATCACAAATGTACACTTTGTATTTACAATCTTGACATTCTTGCAATTCCATTTTTAGTCCTCCAGAATATTACATACTTCTGTGTAAACATCATTTTTATATTTCCATTCATATTCATTGTAATTCATCAATGTTCCTTTTATGCTATCTATCCAATCACAAACCTCACTTTCAATGTCATTTCCAAAATCTACGTTTTTAAAATCTTCTTTTGTATAACCAGTTTCTTTTATAAATTGATTTGCAAGCTTTTTGCTTTGTTGATTCATCTTTTAATCATCCTCTGGGTTTAAAATTACAATAGCATAACTTTCACAGAATGGACATTGTTCATAAGGCTTGTTTGCACAAAAGTTTGTTCTACAGTTCAAACAATTGTGTCTATATTTTCCTTTTTCTATTTGTTCAAATATATTCAATCTCTCACCTCTTCTACTTCAACTGTAGGAATAATAACTTCCATGAGTTCATAATCTTTTTCTTCAGCATGACAATCATCTTCAGCAACTATTTCAGCTTCATAAATAACTTTTACATTGTATGTCGGCATTCTATTTCCTCCTTAGTAATCATCCCTTGCATAGTAATTATCAGATATTTCTTTACATAACTCAACTAACTGCAATCTTGTTTCTGATTCTTCTTCATTATCAATCGGATTTTCCATGTTTTCATAACAGTCTTCTAAATCTGTTAAAGTATTTCTAAATCTGCAATAACTCATATTTGACATTTAAAGACCACCCCTTTTCTTAACTGCTACTTGAAATGCCTCATCTCTTTCTTTGTTCTTTTTATCAATTGCTTTCTTTGACCATTCCCTGCTGACTTTGGTAGACCTTCTATCTGTGTATCCAGGACACATTGGTGTTATGTCTTTTACATAAATGCCTCCTCTTGTAGTTGTTCCATGTAAAACTTCACATTGTAATCTTGGGTCACCAATAAAGTGTTTTTTAACAGGACACCATGGACGACCATTTTTTTCTTGGAGATGTTTACAAATTACTGGTTTATAAAATCTCTCTTTTGAATCAATTGTATATTTGCCCTTTCCTCGCATTTTAATTTTACCTGATTTGTGCAACTGATAAAGGGCTTGGTCAAGCTGTGTTTGTAACTTTGATTTTACACCACTATAATTTGATATATCATTTTCACCCAATGATGTTTTCTTTATCTCTTCCATTATCTGTTTTTTATCTATGTGTCTTAAGCCTGATTCTTTACTAAATTTAATTATTTCATAAACTGTTTCTTGTACGCTTTTTGTCATTTAATTACCTCCAATTGATTCTTCAACCATATTTACTATTCTTTGCTTTAAGCCAATAGTAAGGAATTGCCAATCTCTTTCTTTCCAACTATCATCTTCTTTTAACTGGTCAATAATAAAAGACCTATTCAGGTTTCCATTATCCCAATGTTCTTTAACAAAGTCTTCCATCTTTAATCCTCCCCAATTGATTTTTCCCATCTTGCTTCTCTGACTAATTCTTCCAACCAATCAAGTCTCTCTTTTTGATTTAGGTCACAAAACATTTTTCTAAAATATTTACTGTGTCCATTTAATAATAGACCAGCTTCAGCCAACAGCTTTATTTCCTTTTCTACTAACTTTCTTCTTTCTTCTGACATCATATCTTCCTTGGGAATTTCTTTTTCCCTATTATTTTATATGGAACACCTAGTATATAAGGATTTTGGTTTGTTTAATAGTTTTCCCCTAACCCTTATTTTTTCTTCTTTAATAGTTTTTTCCCAAAGCATTTTTCTTTTACTTCTTCTGTAAATATAATTTCTGGGTACCAGATAAACCTATAAACAATAAAAATTGCAACAAGGCTCAGAGAAAGTAACCATATAAAAATCATATTATAATAAAAATGCAAAACCCATCCTTCTATTTGTTCATCAGGATTTTCCTCGTTCCATTCATCAAAAACAAGAGCAGATGTAACTACCATCATCATATTAAAAAATAGCATAGAAGAAAAAATTACAAACAATAAAACTAAACATATCAATCCTCTAAGACTCTTGTTTGTCTTTTGATTCATTTTTCTTTATCTTCCTCCCTTTAATTATAAAACCCATATATCTATTATTTTCAATTTCCATCATAAGGCAAATTAGTACAATGGCTATAAGAGGAAAAGCAACTAACCCACAAGCTCCATTTATGTATAAAATAAATAATGTCCCAGCAGAACCAAAAATAAACATCCAAAGAAAAAGGGAAAGGGTTTCCCTCTGTTTTAGTGTCCTTTCTTTTTCTATGAATTTCATTCTATTCAATCCATCTATATATCAAATGTCCAGCATCTGTATATGTTAATTTAATTTTCTTTTGGTCTTTTAAAACATCAATGGTTCCTTTAACCCTGTTACTTGCCAAACCAGTTTGATTTATAATATTGTCCATTGTTGGTTTATAATTGTATCCATAATGATTTATTGCTCTCTTTACTTTATCTATATCATCAGGCATTACCCAAACTGCATATGATTTGCTTCTTGCTATTGCGCCATCTGGGGGATAGAATTTTTGGGATTTATCTTTAATCGATTCTCCTAAAGCGAATTTTTTATAACAACTAGCTATTGCACCTATTGATTGTTTTTTGTAATTTGGATAATATTTTCTTATAATATTATTTTTTAACCATGACCAAGATTTTGTATTAATATGTTGTTTTACTTCTTCAAGGGGTTTTCTATAAATACTATTGCCATAAAGGTTCCCAACAGCTTCTCCTCTATCAGGCACTGCTTTTCTTCCAGATTTGATTCCTTTTATGAATCTCATATAGCAAGAAACAAATGCTTTATTGGAATCTGGTTTATTGTTTGGTTTAAATCTTCTTCCAATAACTTCTGCTATCTCATGTCTTTCATGCCCTTGTCCCATCATTGTTTTTACAACATCATAAATATTTTTATAAATATGTATTGTATCATATTTTCCAATTATTTTTCCTAACGGCTCTACTTTTTGTTGCTGTTGCTTTTTATAAAATTGACTTACAGCCACTTCAGCTTCTTTTATAGTTTCTTTTTCTTCTTGTTTTCTAACAAGGGAAATACTATATACATCATTTCCAATTTTTATCTGTTTTACTATTCCATTTTCTATGCTCCATACTTGAGCTTGTATTTCTAACATTTCTTTTCCTCCTACTAACCGATTCTATTGTTTCTTTATACTGCATTATAACAGCAAACAGTATAAATGGTATAAAACAACAAAACAATATTAATTCTAAAAAACCCTCACCAAAATAATTAAAATAAACAATAACAGAAAAATTAGGATTTGATGCTGCTACAAACAAATGTTGATAAAATAGCAACGCAGCAACAAACATAAAAATTGTTCCTGCAAACCTAATTATTTTAGTTATTTGTTTATTCATTAATACATTTCCTACATATTTTATATATTCTGTTTTCGTAAACAACTTCTTCTAATTCACTTGTTGGATATTCTCTTCCACAATAGTTACAAACATCCATTTCTAATTCTATTGGGACTGGTACTGGTTCTTGATATTCTAAAGGTCTTGCTGGTGGTCTTCTTTGTGGACGACCTTGTTTTGGTTGCGTATTTTCCAAATCAGGATGAAACCTGTTATTAAGAATTAAATAAACAACCCATGCTAATATCACAATTACCAATACAGTTGCAAAACCTGAACTTCCTATGTAAGCCATATAGTCAAAGTTATATAGCAATAAAAATTCTAATACTGCATAAAGTACAGTAAATATCATTACTACAGATATAAGTCTATTCAACAGCTTCTTCATTTTTGGTGTTTTATATAACGCAAATGGGTCTATTTTTCTCATATTAACACTTCCTATTATTCAGTTAATCATATTTAAAACTAATGGAAAGTTTAATAGTTTTATTTCCATATTCCATACTTTTCTAAAACCTCTCTAGTATTTTTGGCTCTTTCGATATTATATTTTCCTTGTTTTATACCAACTACATATTCATTTAATCCTTTAAATTTTCTTATATCTTTTTCAAACCAGGTATGAGAATTTTTTATACCAGCACTTTCAAGTGCCAACCACTTACGAGCACATGAAAAACAGTTTCCACAACTACCTATTGTATTAGCATCATAACAACTAACAGATGTTTTTAAAACCTTTTCAACATAATCCATTGGATAAGAATCAATAAACCATCTTATAAGTTGAGATTTAGTCATTCCCCAAAAAGGTGAACATATTTTTATATTTAATTCTCCTGGTTTTCTAATAAAGTTACAAGCAAAAGACATAACATCAAATGCAGCTTTGTTTTTATCTTCAATTTTATCATCTTTAATTCCCACTATGTATATTTTGTTACCATAATGACTTGCACATAGAGCAAGGTGAAAATTCCTCTGGCTTATATATGCCTTTGGTCCTGTTTCAAATCTACCCAATTCTGGTCCATTATAATATATAATGCTTTTAAGTTTAGGTATAAGTTTTTTAAGCTTGCCAATACAATTTGTTTCTTTAAGTTGATACTTATGTCCCATCATAACATAGATTGGTTGTGGGAAGTTAAGATAATGCCAAGCAATAACAGAATCAACTCCTCCACTAAAACATAATACTTCCCTATCCAATTGATTTATTGCTTTATCATCTACATAAAAATCAGCTTGGGGTTTACCAAGAATTAAAGAATCATAAGGAACCTTATTTCTTTTAAGCCAACCTTCTGTCATTTTTAAATCTTCTTTATATCTTGCTGAGTAAAGTGTTATCTTAAATCCTCTTTTCTTATAATCTTTTAATGTTTCTATATTATAGTAGTTGGGAGTTCGTCTTGGATAATAATTTTTTCCATAACCATAAGTTTCTAATGTTAAAATACCATCAATATCAACAACTATTGTATTGCTCATCTTCTTTCACCGTTTCTTTAGTGTTTTGCCTATACTTTTGATAGAAGTTCTGCTTCGTCAAGAGTAACAGGCATATCTGACTTCTCATGAAGCCATTTATCATTAAATAACCAAAATTCTTTTTTACATATTTTGCACTTAAGTAACTTAATAGGACATTCAGAATTATTAATTACTTTTATCGTCTCAAAAGAATGATGTCCATTACTACAATCTTTTTTTCCAAACATTATAAAAATTCTCCTTTAGTTATCATTTGTTGTATTTGTCTTGTAACATTATACCAATCTCTGCTTGATTCTTTATGCGAAAAATGATATGCTAAAGCATCTGTGCAAAGTAAACCTTTATGTTTCCCTTTTGTTAAATGATAATACATTATAATATCTTCACCAGGTAAATCTCCTAGTTTAATTAAATCTTTTTCTATATCATCTATTAAATCCCAAAGTTGAAAGTGAACAAAATCAATCAATGGTATTGAAGCAGTAGTTGTTGTCCTTTTGATTCTTAATGGGTTTTTTGTGTAAAGATGATTTCTTTTCCATTGGCTTTGTTTTATTAACTCTTTTCTAATATATTTTTTTAAGTCATAATCCTTATGTCCCAACGCATTGTTGATATCAATTACAGTTGGTTCTACATAAGTTGTTGGAGTATGTTTTATTTCATAAAAGAGTATTTCTAAACATTTTGGTGTAAGAATCATATCGGAATCAAGCATAAGTAAATACTCATAATTTTTTGATTCTGTATATCTTAATAATTTGATTAATGCTTGTGCAACGTTTTTTGATTCTATTCTACGCATATGATGAATATCTATATTGTTATGTATTTGTAATAAATCCATTGCTAGTCTCACAGGATAATGGTCTGTAACTGGAACATCAGATTCATCATAAATAAAGATATCAAAAGGTTTGATTGTTTGAAATGCTAATGATTGTAAACATAAAGGTAATATCTCGCTTTTGTTTTTGATTCTTATTCCAATTAATATTGGTTTCATTTAACTCGCCATCATTTCATCAATAGAGTCATCTATCATTAAAGAAAGTATGCTTTGGCAGTTTCTGCAAATGCCTTCATCTTTTTCTTCTGGTTCTAATTTACAACCACACACTTCACAACTCATTCGCTTACTTTCCTTTGTCTCAAGACAAATACATATTTGCCTGTTTTGGAACTCATTCTCTCTGACCATCTATATAACTTGAGGTCTACTTCATTAGCATCATCTACATTATCTTTCTCTATAAAATTTGGGTTCATTTTTTATTCCTCCACATATTCCCTTAAATCAATTATTTCAAAATATATTTGTTGTTGTGCTAAAAGTTTATAAGCATCTATTCCATTAATACCTTGTTTAGTTAAAAATTCTAATAAAGTTACAACATTTGTTTGAAACGCATCTACAAATTCTTCTTTACTATTCATTTTCTATCTTCCTCTTGTAATTACATTTAATATCAGAACAACCTAAAATAACTATCTCTCCTAAACCGTACCATATTTTTAATGGTTTTCCACAAATAGGACAGTTGCCCATAATAATTCCTAGTAAATTCTTTCTGTTCTTTTTTTGTGTTTTTTGATTATTTCTTCTATCTTTTTTGCGTTTTCTTCAGAAGCCAAATAACCATTTGACATCATTTCTTTTTCTTTGTCCATATAAATTCCTTCTTTTTCCTGACCTAAAATGGTATTATAAATATTTAAAGGTTATTATAACTTTAATAGAAAGAAACGGGGTGGCGTAAACCACCCTTTTAGATAATTAATGTTTTACTTTTATTTTTTGGTCAACGACACCTGCGGTCATATATCTTTGCCACATTTCCTTAAAGTCTTGTGCACAATGCTGACATACTCTTTTCTTATCCCAAATCTTTGCCCAATTTTTTGGGTACGGGGCTGACTTACGTAGACCCAAGACTTTAGTTGCTCTGAGTGTTACTTCCTTTCCGCATCTCTCACATATTACAACTGTTTCCTCTCTCTTCATTCTTTCCACCTTTAAAGAAAAGGAACACAATCATACTATTTAAAAGATTTGGTTTGTTTAATAGTTATTAGGTTTATATAACTTTTAATTAAAGTTAAAGGAATATTTGATTATATGTTTATTTCTAACAATAATTTTAATTATTATGTTTTAATATTTTTTGGTAAACCTTTTACTTTTATTATTTATTTTAAAGCGGTTATAGTTTACCTTTAACTCTTACCTTACCTTCTAAAAATACTAACATAGTAGCAAAATTAGAACTCTTACCTTCATAACCTTTAAACTTAACACGTTCATTAAAATAACAAATATGTGCTTTATTCTCAATCAATAACCTATCATCATTCATTTTCCCTCAACTCTTAATTTATATTGGAATACCATAAACTTATCCAACCAATATTCTCATACTTTCCAGTATTCATTTTCCATCAACTTTTAATTTAAGATTATAAAATTCCATCAATTTTCTTCTAAGATAAACTTCTTTTCTTAATTCTAATAATTCATCATAATTTAGTGTCATCTTTTTTACCTCTCAATAACCATAATATAACTATTACTAAACCAATGCAAATTAATAACATTGGTAAAACATCATTAATAGTCCAATTAGTAGTTATATCCATCTTTTTCACCCCCTTACATTTTTAATTTAAGTCTGTGGCATAGATAAGAACGTTTAACTTCAGAGCAGTTTCTTACCAATTCTCCACAGAAGGGTTTTGTCCTTCTCACTCTTACTTCCGAACTCATTCTATGTTTCCACCTTTCAAATTTAATTTATTTTGATTCTCCTGAACAACAAACACCATCAGGATTCAATTCTATCTTATCACGACCACATCTTTCATGGACACAATATTTACATGACCAATCAAGACAATTAACTTGTGTCATTATCTTTCAACTCCATAATAGGTTCATAATTATCACTTTCATCTAATAACCATTTCTGAATTTTATTAAGTTCTAACAAAGTCATAGCAACATCATTAAGTTCAGTATATCCTTTTATTTCATACTGTGATTGTATCTTTCTATTCTTTGATTCTATTTTGATTATTATCATTCCCTTACCTTTTTAATTTACCATCTATGTTTAGTCCAATACTCAGTAGTATTGGTTTTTCCTTCATACCAATCTACAAAATCTTTATTTTCTTCTCTTGTTTTTTCTGCAACCATATTAAACAATGCAGAATCAAGTTTTCTTGCTTCAGATTCCCAAAACCTATTCCATCTATTTTTTAAGCTTCCCAGTAATGACATATTTTTCACCTTCAAGTTTTAATTTATATCTGTTCAAACATTTCCCAACCAGTAATTAATTTTACAAAACATTTACCATCTGCATCTTTGCCTATAATCTTATCTTTAGCAAACACTATTTCTTCACCTTTTTGTAATCCATCAAACTTTCCTTTATCCATTTCAATTCCATTTTTGATTATATGTTTATGGATTTTTCCACAAAAATTAATTGTATTTTCAAATTCCATCTTTTTCAACTCTTTCATTTAATCTTGCAAGTTTTAGATTTTTAAAACTTTGTATCATATCTTTATCAAAGATAATCTTCATTTGATTTAACATAATTTCAACATCAGCAAGTTCCTCACAAATTTGTTCTTTATTTTTATAATATTTCATAATTCTATATTAACAACCTCTTGCTTTATGTGCAAAAACTTTTTTTCCAAATTCAGGATTTTTTAAATACTGATGACAAGATATCAAATGGTCCCAGCTACAACCTGGACAATTCTTTATGCTTGTATAAAATGCTTCTTGAAACTCTTCTTCTCTTCCAGGTAAATCTAAAATGTTAATTGGCTTTACAAGCGGTATATCAATACAAGGCATTATGATTCCATCTGGATTTATATTTGGATTAACATATTCTGTGCAATGCCAATTCTGATAAAGACAATTATTTGTCCATCTATTAAAATAAGATTTTTCATTATGCAATAATAAAGAATCATAATGTTCTTTAAACCAGTTAGCAGTTTTCTCAATATCGGGTAAATCTTTCTTTGTTAATTTTAACTTAATATTTGATTCATCCTCGGGTCCACGATACCACCAATAAGTTGATTCATAAGGTTTACATAAATGTATGAATGTCAATATAACCCAAATTTCATGGTCTGTGCACCATTGTATTATTTGAGGTAATCTCTTTATATTATCTCTTGTTACAGCCATGTTGGCTACCAGGTCACAATTAGGTAAATCTCTCCTCACCTTCTGAATCAACTGGTAGCCTCGTGCACTTTTAACTTCATCTCCAAATTTAACATTCCCGTGAGAAATCTCATTCAAACTACAACTTATACCAAACGGTTTTGATTCTATGATTCTTTTATAATAGTCCTTATCTTTTAACAGACGAATACTATTTGTAATGATTGTATGAGGAACTTTTATTTTATTAAGATATTGAATCATTTCTGGAAGGTCATCTTGTAATGTTGGCTCTCCTCCAAAAAGAACAATAAACCCGCATCCATATGACTTCATTATATCAAATGCTTTATACCATTCCTCTGTTGTAAGTTCGTATGCTGATTGATGATTAATTACATTACAGCCTCTACACTTTATGTTGCAACGTCTTGTTACCATCACGCAAGTTTTTTGCCAGTATGGAAACGCTTTTTTGTTCATATTTCTTCCTTATATATTCCCAACACGTCATTCCTCTTTCCTTGCCCATCTTACAAATATTGTAATAATAATAAGTATGATTATAATAATTATTAAGGCATACAAAACATTAAATGATTCTTTGGGTTTGTTTTTTATTTCTGTTATGTTAGTTTCATTAGAGTCATCTGGCTCTGGTTCGTCAGGCTCATCAGGTTGGTCTGGAATATCAGGCTCATCTGGTTCGTCAGGCTCATCTGGTTCTTCTTCTTTTAAAACATTAACATGTGTAACTGCTGTATTAGTTGCACCATCATCATCTGTTATTAAAAGCATAATAGTTATATTTCCTGATTTTTTATAAGTATGGTCTATTGTAGGGCAGGTGCATATTGTTTCATTTGCATCTCCAAAAATCCAATGATATAAGACAATTGTTCCATCTATATCATAACTATCTGAACCATCTAAACTTATTGATTCACCAACCTTTATTTCAAAAGGACCATTTATAACACCAACAGGGTTTTGGTTAATAGGTGGGGGAGGAACACCGCCTCCTCCACCGTTTCCTCCTCCACCGTTACCCCCATTACCTCCTCCTGATGACTGAATAGTTACTGCAGCATTTGACCAGGTTGTTGTATCAGATAAATCAACTTTTATTCCTTGTTGACCACTCCAGATATATTGGGGTATATTGAAATTAACTGTTCCAACTGATAATGCTTTAAATGTAAAAATAACTGCAGGATTGTCTCCTGTAACACCATCTAATTTAACAGCCATAAGATATGTTAAGTTACCAGGTTTCAATGTTCCTGGTTCATTAAAAACAGAATCATACCAAACTGAACTAAACTCTATACTTTGTAATTCAGCTAAACTTGCATCCCAAGTCATTTGGCGCATAGTAAAACCTGTTGTTTCATAATTAGTATTTATATGTAAAGTAACTGTAAAAGTATCACCAACATAAACAGTTGAACTTAATGATTCTAATCTACATTCTCCTATGTCTTCAGCATTAGCTGTCTGAACTAACCATACTAACATAAGCAACATGACAGCAAGAATAAGTAACAATATTTTAATTCTCTTACTCAAAATCATTTAATCTCCCCAATTTTTTACTCATTCGTTTTAAATATTGCTGGGTAGTTATTTCTTTTTTAATTAACTTTTCTTTTAACTTTTCAGCCCGCATTTCATTAACTCCTCAAAGAATTCTGGTGTTTTATATTTACCATAATATCTATACCAATTTGGTTTTTCATTCAATCTTTGTGTAATTCTCTCCTTGATTTTATCTATGTGTTCTTTTTTTGGTATCCAATCATTTAATCTTTCAAAATTAAATTCATTAATATCAATAGTTTTCTTTGGTTTAAAATTTCTTTTTTTCATTTCTTCTATAAGGTCTTCATGCCGATGTTTTAAATATAAAAGTTTATCTTGGTAAAATTGTACTGGATGCATAAGATTATTATCAGATTTTTTTATTTTTTCCCCATTTCTTTTTCTATAAATACCAAACATTAGAAGTATTTCTCTATATTCGGCAATTAAATGCTGGTCAGCCAAGACCTTTGGATTTACAATATTTACTCTTACCATTTAAATCCCATAATCTATATAGAATGGTATTATTTAAGGTTTATTTATTTTTTAATAGTTTACGAAATCATCACTTTGTGTTTCTACAGATGTATCTGGTGATTCATATATTCTTACTTTGAAATCAATACTTGGGTAAGCAACTTCAAATTTGGCTAAAAGATATATTGCTATATTTTCTGCAGTAGGATTAAATTCCAATATTTCATTTAAACATTGATGGTCCAGTTTATCTATTTCACCTTTAATTTTTGTAAAGTCAACAAGCATACCAGAACTTCCTGGTACGCCTCTTGCATAAACTTCTACATTCCATCTGTGTCCATGTAAAGTTGCACACTTACCTTTGTAATCATTTAGTTTGTGAGCAGCATCAAAATGATGTTTTATTTTTAATGTTACTTCTTTCATTCAATCCCCCAATAACATATAACCTATACCAATAAATGAAAATATACAACCAAGATAAAATACTACCATTTTATATCACACTTATTCTGATGGTTCAACAACAATGGTCAATATCTTATTTGCTCTCTTCTGTAAACTAAGCAATCCATTTGTTTTAACTTTAGGTCCTATCTCATGTGTTATGACTCTTGTGTATTCATTCCAAATATTGTAAAGCGTTTCTTCATCTTTAAGTTTGTCTGTTACAATTTTCATATATTTTTTGGGTAAGAAATCAATATCCTCTAAAATATCTTTTACATGAACAGTTGTTTCGTTTGCTCTTTCCATGAGTTCTGTTGTATCTTGCCAAACTGCAATACAAGCCTCTATTTGTTCTTCAAGTTTTTTAATTTGTTCCTGTTGCCTTTCTATTTTGCGTTTCATATCTCTAAATGGCTCTCTTTCTTGTAGTTCTCCTTCATATGCATATTTTGTATCCCAATCTGTTTTTACATC
>Ga0180432_10006373_pt1 | contig 15311 bp, 7 predicted proteins | sample SS_ome_10_FD_132414 | JGI IMG/M metagenome (GOLD analysis project Ga0180432, IMG submission 132414) | Hypersaline lake sediment archaeal communities from the Salton Sea, California, USA - SS_1_MS_2 metaG | ecosystem: Environmental > Aquatic > Non-marine Saline and Alkaline > Hypersaline >... | reverse complement strand
GACTACGACGAGTGCCTGCCGATGATGGCGATCCTGGTTGGCTCGACCTGGATTTACTTTGCGCCGCCGACAATCCCCTACATCAAGAACGAGCAGATCTGGCGCTGCCCGAGTCGAGATTCCGACCCCTGGTACACTGCCGACGGGATAGACGTTCACTACGGGCGGTCGTGCGGCTTCTGCAAGCAGAGCCGGCTCTCGTCGGGAGAAAATCACGGTAGTTGTCCCTGGGGCGTGCCAATCAAGCTTGCAGAACTGCAGTACCCCGCTGAAACGCCAATGCTCGCCGAGGCGTGCTATTCTGGCGCAGCCCCATATACCGACGACTACTGGGGCTCTCACAGAACTAGCTATGGCACGAGTAGCAGTGCGTGGATAGCCAGTCTGGCCATCTATCCGCACAACCGTCAGCGCAACATCATACTGTGCGACGGTCATGCCAAGAGCTACACTGACGGCGGGGATGCGGCGCTGTACTGCTGGGAGACTGAACCGTTGCTCATGAACTGAAATACCTGGCCGTAAGATCCGCAGCATTCAATACACCAAGCCGCGTTCGGCCAACCCCAGTGGGAGGAAGTCAAATGTCTGCTCCTAAATTGCGCATCAACAGCCACACCAGGTCTGCTTCAGGCAGACTTCCCACACGCACGTCTGCCTATGCCTTCGCCACCGTTCTGGCCCTGGGCGCACTCCTGGCTTTCGTCTCGCAGGCCTGCGCCGCGGAGCCGGAGTACTCATGGCATTCGCCCGACCGGGCGGCCAAGGTGGCTGAACTCATCCCCGGCAAACGAATCCCGAAGCTGACCTCGGAAAACCTCTTCGCCGAATGGACCGCACAGAAGGTCGCGGAGTGGAGTAGAAACCACGAACCCGTGTCCGCTGAAGAAGCCTACAACAAGTACGCGCAGACCGAGCCCACTGATGAAGAACTCACCACCGATTTCCCGGATCATATCTCCCCCTTCGGGCGTGTCCTCTCCGGCAATCCGGACCCCGTGAAGGCGTCCCTGGTGATGGTCGGCTACTGCCCGTTCTGTGGGGCGCAGACGGGTTACTATGGGCGCTTCCCCTACGCGTGGGACTCCGCAAACCCCTACCACACGGTCACGCAGTGCTGTGGCAAGCACCTCTACTTACGCGAACAGGATTTCCCGCCGGACTATGATCTGCGGCCTGACACCACCGCCAACTTTGTCCACCTCGACGATACCGTCAAAGAGGTGCCTGCCTCCACCTACACCGACAAGGACGGTGTCGAGTGGCAGCTTTTCATCAGCACGCTGTTCGCGTACAGGCGCTGGATTCAGGTTGGCAGCACCATGGTCGTCGGCCACATGAACCAGTTCAAGAGCACCGGTGATCCATTGGCCGCTCACAAGCTTGCGGTTATTCTGGACAAGGTTGCCGACACCTACTATGGACTGCCGCTCTGCCATGTCAACGAGCTGGCTAAGGGGAAAGACGGACAGCCTCTGACGCGTGCCGAATGGGAAGCCGTCCAGCGCCCGGCCGTATTCGAGCGATCCTACCTGGGTCCGTGGAATCGCCGGCAGGTGACTGGCAGCCCGGGCTGGCTTAATATGTCCAATGAGCACATCTGGGTCGAACCCTTCGCCCGCGTTCGCCATCATCCCGCTTTCAAGTACTACTCTCTGAAGAAGTATGGCGATCCTGAGGCCCTGGACCGCAAGATAATGACCAAGCTGATGCGGGAACTCAAGCTCATGTTCGAGAGCGTATTCTCCCAGAGGCTGAAATCCAATTACCAGGAGGCAAAGTACCCGGAGTTGCTGATGCTAGGGATCCTGCTCGATGACGACTACCTCTTCGATTTCGCCGCGCCATGCCAGGAATTGACCCTCTACAATCACCATTACCACGATGGAATGAACGGCGAGGGCGCGCCCAACTACATGACGATGCTCCACGGTTACTACCGCTACATGCAGGATCCCATAGGCTGGCTGGAGTTCGAGCCGGCCTTCGTGGAGAAGAACCCTTTCTTTGGCCCTGCTAGCGCTGAACTCAATAAGCTCCATACCGTTCGCGGCCTCTCTATCGAGTGGGCCGACCAGCACATGTGGCCCTTCCAAGCGCCGAGCACAGACTCTGCGAAAATCAGTGAGAACGAGAAGCTACCCAGCATGAACTGGCCCGGCTATGGTGTCGGCATACTCCGCGTCGGCGGCCCTGGGCACCGGCAGGAAATCCGCCTCAGCTATGACAAGGTCTCCCTCCACGGGTGCTCCGACAAGCTCGGTATCGAGTGCGCCGTGGATGGCATTCCGGTGATGCGTCCCGGCGGATACGCCTACCACATACATGCCGCGCCGCTTGATGAGACCAGACCCGAAATCAAGGCCTTCCGCAAGCTCAACTACCCCAAAGAAATCGTTGAGGCAAACACCAACCCGCGTAACTGGTGCCGGGAGTACGGTGCCAGTCACCTGACGCAGAATGCCGTCTCAGTGAATGAACTGGGCACGAGTCGGGGCTGGAGCGACAATGAAGGCTTCGGGGAACTGATAACCTTCAAAGGTGGTGAGGCCGCCGGAACCATAGGGGCCAACTTCCAGGTCCTTGACGCTAGAGACCACGATTCCTTCGACCGCATCGGGGTTGATGTGGCCGATTTTCGCCGCACGCTTCTCGCCGTCGAAGGCACCGACGGCCGCCCGTATGTTGTGGATGTTCTCCAGCTCAGCGGCGGGCAGAGACACGCTCTCTATCAGAGCGCCTGGGCCGAGCGCGCGGATGACAATCTTCCACCGGTCGCCTCAACGGAGACCAATTTGGCCACGCACATCCTGGGCGACAGCCCCCCCAGCACGCTGCCTCGCTACGCAGCCCATGAGAAGCTCAGAGACATTGAGAAATTGGGGGCCGCCCCCGCCAACTGGGATCTCACCTGGAAGACCGACTGTGCGGCCTATGCGCCGCGAGACCCGGACGGCAAGCCGTTTGTCCGGCCGCTGCCGGATGATGTAGGCCGCGTCCGGCTCCGTCTCACCGGCATCCAGCAGCAAGGCGACACGCAACTGCTTAGGGCAAAAGGGCCGTGGGTGGCCTGGATGCGCCAGCCGCTTCCAGACAACAAGATCGTCAACGGCTACGTTGCCTTCCTCGATGCCTGCGACTTCCTCATCGAGACGCGCACACTCCCCGAGGATCGACCGAATGAGACTCTCCACAGCACCTTCGTCCATGTTCTCGAGGGCTTCCGTGAGGGTGAGCAATCTGCAATCGAGAGCGTCGAGCGGCTGGTGCCCGTAGCGGGGCCGGCAGACACTGTGGCGCTCAAGCTCCAACTGGCCGCCGGTCACACCGACACCGTGATATTCCAGCCGGACCCCGGAACGGTGAAGTTCGCCGACGGGCTGGAGACCGACGCCCACTATGCGCTCATCCGACGTGATGTCGCCGGCGAGGTCATCGAGGCGGACCTAGTACGTGGAACATTCGTCAAGTCTGCCAGGTTCTCTGCGCAGTACCCGGGCGATCTCACCGGCACCATCGTGGACCTCATCGGCGATCTGACGGGAACGCACATGGAAAGCGCCCTTATCATCCGCCCCGATGTGCCCTGGCCCATCGGCGAGGGTCTCGCCGGCAAGCAGATGTTGATACGCGTCACCAATCCCCTGCGCTCAGACAGCAACGAGGCGTATGCAATCCAAAAGGTCACCCAACTGCCTGACGGCTTGCTGCGTGTGGACCTGGCGAACTACGCGCCATTTGCCGCCGGCTGGCACCAGGTGTCGAGGCTGGACCCCGAGCGCCCGAACACCATCAAGACCAATCGCCCGTTCTCAGCCGGAATCAACACCTCGTGGCTTCACGGGCTCAAGGTCTGGTTCCCCAAGGCAGGGAACACCTACACCTTCAAGCAGACTGATAGCGCCAATGGCACTGAGGGCGCTATGGACCTCGAGGTCGTTGAGCAGGTTGATCTTGCCGCTGAAGGTGTCCAGCTTGGCGACTGGTTTGTCGTCTATGCCATCGAGCCCGGACTTACAGTCACCGTTCCCGGGGAGCTTGCATGGCGACGAGAGCCGTTCCGACAGGGCAACTCCGCGCCTCGTGCGAACAACCAGCCGCTCCGGTACTACCTGCGTACCTGGTCCACTGCCGCCATCACCATGCCGCCTGCCGCGGGCGCCGTCTGGTACCGCTCAGCCGACGGTACATGGCAAGAAGCCAAAGGGGTTCCCAATGCCGACAGGACCGCGATGACCGTAAGCGTCACCGCAAAAGACACCGCGGGCCGCACGGTCCCGCTACTGGCCAACAAACCGGACTGGCTTAGACTCGACGATGCCGGCCCGCCCCGAATCACCAAGCTGCTGCTGGATGGCAAGCCCCTGGAGTTCAAGTCCGTCATGGAACTCGGCAGAATCCCGCCCCCCAAGATGCTCGTCATCGAGGCCAATGATGCTGACAACCCCATTGATCCGCACTCGATCTCTATTGTCCTCGATGGCAAGAAAATAGACGGCGACAGCGACCTGGTTCGCGCTCAAACGGTGCCCGAGAACCCTAAGTCAGTCAGTGTTCAGATTGATCTGGAACAGGCGCTACCGTCAGAACTCCAGGAGCAATCCACAAGTCACATGGTGACAGTCACTATTGATGACTTTGCGGTTGACCAAGTAGCGACAACTCTGCAGCTTTCATACAGCAAGCTCATCGAGATCGCCGGCGACGCCATCTATCTCAGCGATATAAAGGAGACCAGTTCCCGCGTTCACGGCGGACTGAAAAAGGACTCCGACTACTTCGGCAAGCCACTGAAGATGCGGGGTGTGTTATACGCTAAGTCGCTCTATGCGGGGCCGGAATACGCCAACCCGCTGCCATATTCTGAGATCATCTATGACTTGCCCCAGGACCCGAAACCCAACAAGTTCTGCGCCACCATCGGCATCTGTGACAACTGCATTGGCGCTTCTCCGACCGGGGTTATCTTTGAGGTCCAGGTGGACAAGAACGGGGAATGGGAGACAAGGTACACGTCACCGACATTCGCCGGACCGGTTGACCCGCTGGCGATCTGCGTGGACATCTCAGGTGCCAAGGTACTGAGACTCTACTGCCGGGACACCGGTGATGGCATCAGCGCCGACTACGCCGTCTGGGCCGATGCCCGCCTCGAATAGACAGCCCCCCAGCATATCGAAGCTCTCGCGCTCCTTCTTCGCGATGAGTGGCGGTCCCCTGTGGCTCGGAATCTCCGCACAACTGCGAGAACATAGTATGCGAAAGACTCGGCGTCTGGGACCTACGCCTACAGGCAGAGATTTCCCTCGAAGTCTGCGCCACGCGCCGAGAATCCCAACTCTCACCCGCGACGATTCAGTCGCCCAATATGAGCAAGCGCGGTGCGGCGGTGAGGCCGCTGGTCGGTGAGTTAGCAGGCCGTCGGCCCCCATATGTCGCAGTTATAATATTGCCGAGAGTATTGTGGATGCTGATTTCCAGTTGGTTCTCCCCGGGCCGAAGCTGTGGCGTAAGATTGAATATGTACGGGTACCATGCTCGCGTGCCACATGATGTCCCGTTGAGGAATACCTCGACCGCATCATGGCAGGCGGGTAGATGCAGGAGCGTGGGCTGCTCGGCAGCTACCTGCAGCGTGCGGCGATAAGTGCCGATGCCCGCGAAGTGCGGCAAGCCTTGTTCTTCCCAGACAGCGTCGGTGCGGATGCGGCCCGACCAGGCCTTGAGCGTACTGTCACCGGTCACGAGAAAGTCGCCTGTGAGTACCACGGGCTGGAGTATGGGGGGAGTGGTGGTCATCGGGCTGATGCGGGGGTCGTTGTACTTACTGGTCAAGGCGCGAACGTGAATAAAGTTGTCACCTTCAACGAAAAGCTCCGCGACATCAAAGTGGACGTTTTCATCAGTCCATAGCGGCTCCCCGGGCATCTGGCGGGCCGCCTGCCCGTTAACATAAACCTCGAGAAAGTCCGCATTGTCGGCGACGAGCAAGCGCGGGATGCTGCCCGCCCCACAGGAGACGTACGCCCGCAGCCAATACCAGGGCGCTTCGGCAGGCGAGATAGGTTCGGCAAGCCGGTCCTCCTCGGGGCGTATCCAGCCGTCGGGGTCACGGTCGTGCTGCCAGCCCTGCGCGGCTCCACAGTTGTCCGGGTCCGGTCGGGCCTCCACTGAGAGCCGGAGCATGTTGGCAGGCTGGAGCGAGAAGTCCCAGTCCCCGTCGAGCACCTCCGTATGTCGGGGTTTCAGCCACCGTGGAGCGGGGGGCAGCCTGTCAGCTTCAGGTGAGCTTGCCTCGGAAGCTACCTCCCCGGTGATGAACAGATACCCTTGCCAGGGCTCGAAGTGCCAATCGAAGACATTTCCAGCAGCGCCCATCTGTGGCTGGAAGCTCTCAAGTGTATCCGGATCATGCACAAGCAGGGGCCCGTCAATATTGATGCTGACGGAAACGTCCACCGGCTCCTCGGCCATGTTGGCGAGGAAGAAGATGTCGCTGCCGGCCAGCCGGCGCCATGAACTGACGAACTCGCGGGAGTTGTCGCCTGATAATACGAGCGAGCGTTGCAGGAACGTGCTGAGCGCCTCACACACGGCACCGCCGGAGGCATCCACGCTCCGGGTGTTGCCAGCGGAGAGCATGGTTGATACAGTCGCGCTGAGGTTGGTCTGGTCCTGCGGATCCATGCCGGGCAGTTCGCCGGTGAAGATGACGGTGCCCCCGGCCCGAGCAAACTCGTCGAGAACATCAATACATGCGCGCGGCAGGAACGCCGCCGAAGGCACGATTATGGCTCGGTAGCGGGCGTGCGGGGTGAGCAGTTGACCGTCCGTGACGGTGGCTTCGGCCAGGACCGGCTCGAAGATGAAGTCAAAAGGCCACTGCTCGCGGATCAACTCATCGAGCAGATCGTAGAATTGGGCATCGAGCACGGTGAGCGGATGGTCTTCGGGCGCGTGTGCCCAACTCTTCGCGTCGAAGGCTCGCGCGTCGGTGCGTGCCCATACGGTTGAGCGCGGGAAGAGCACCGCGACTTCGGAGACAGGCTCGGCTTCGGCATGAAGTGCGACAACGCGGGCGTTGTAGTCTGCGTATTGCTTGTAGTGGGACCACCACGGTTGTGTAAAGTACTTGCCGGAGATCGCATATTTGCGGAAGTCCGCGATGCTGGTGATGAGTGAATTGTCGTTGAAGAGCGTGACGCCAAGGGCGACCTGGTAGTTGAAGCCGCGCTTCTGGCGGAAGAGGTTGAGGCCCCAGTCGCAGACGCCGTAGGCTTCCGACATCATCTCGCGCCCGCCGCTGTGGATGACGACGCCGTGGATGAACTTGCAGGTCAGATGGAAGCCTCGGCGGTCGCGCGTGGCGATAAAGCCATTCGCATAGGGATAGGTGAAGCCGTCGGCGTTGAGCAACAGGTCTATGCCGGGTATCGTGAAGTGCTTGAAAACCTCCCAGATGTCGCCGTAGAAGCCGACGTGACCGATGAGCGTCTCTTCGCCGAGCGCATGGCCGGTGAGGGCAACGTCATGCCGGTCGCACCACTGGCGCTGCTGATGGGCATAAGCCTCGCCGAAGCGCTGGGCCAGCCAAGCCCAGAAATGACAGCGGGTGGTAGGCGCACTCGGGGAGTCAACGAGCAGGTCAGTCAGACGGTCGCGGAGGTCGTAGCCGTATTCATCAGCGAAACCCGCGAAGAGGTCGGGGGTGAAGGGGAGGCCGGTCCAGCCCTCATTGTACCGGCAATGAAAAGCGGGCTCATCGGTGAAGAAGCCGGGAATCGTGCCCGGGAACATGTCCGGGGCCTGAAGGTGATAGCGGTCGTGAGTGTACTCGATGAAGTGCCTGTTGGCCTCCATGTCGAGCACATCGAGATAACCGGGCATAGCGCTGAGCCAGTCGCAACCCTTTGAGTTGATGCCGACGTGCATCGCGGTGCCTATGCCCCAGATGACCCCGTTGCCGTGCCGAACCTCGTCGAGCTCCGGTGAAAGCTGTGGCTCAGCATCCGGATCAGTCTCCCGCAACCAGAGTAGCCGGGCGCGGGCCTCGGGATGGTCGCGGAGTACCTGCCCGCCGCAGATTCCGCTGGGCCAGTTATACTCGTCGTAGATCCAGCACTTCATACCGTTGTCGCGACAGAAGGCCAGCGTCTCCCCTACCCGCTCCCAGTATGCCGCCGACATGTAGGGCAGCTCCATTCCGTAGATCGGGAACAGAAAGAACTCCCTGATGCCCTTGTCGAGCATGTCAGCCAGTTGACCGCGCAGCACCGGCCAGTCGAGGTCGCCGGTCCATGCCAACCATGGAACGGGCCGATATTTATCCGGCGGTTCGGCCAATGCAGCGAAAAAATCCGCGGAGCTGAGGTTTGTCCATGACCGAGGTCTTATCTCGTTCATCTTTCGTACTCCTTGCCTGGAGGCAGTTGATGTGAAGCCTGCCCGACTGAAAGGGCAAGCTCAGTTTCGCCGCCACGGGCGCTTTGACCTCGCAGTCCGGCCCGTGTTATCGCAGGCAGACAGTTCTGTCGAAGAAGGCGAACCTGCCCGTGGTGGAGAAACTAGCCGGCGCTCCAGTGCATACGCACCGGACTATACAGGGAGGTTAGAATGTGGAATACGACTTGAAGATAGACGCGGCGACGACTTCGTTCAGCTCATGTGCCGACAGGTTCGTCAAGGGTGGCTACAAGCCGAACTACGAGTTCGAGCGGCAACTGGAGATGCTGGCAGCAGTGGATGGTATCACCGGCGTGGCGCTGGATTTCCCGTCGCAGTATGACGATCCCGCGACGCTGACGAAACAGCTCGACAAGGTGGGCCTGCAGCTTGGCATGACCGAGATTGACATGTACTCGACGGCCAAGTGGCGGTACGGATCACTCTCGGCAGCAGATGATGGGCTCCGCGCCGAGGCCATCGAATTGGTCAAGCGCGGCATAGATGCGGCCATCGAGGCGCAAGGCTTCGATGTACAGCTATGGCTTGGGCAGGACGGCTACGAGTATCCCTTCCAGAGCAATCTGGACGACAGTTGGGCTCGTCTCTACGAGGCGATTGAGGAGGTCGTCGCTTACCGCCCGGAGATGAAAATCAGCATCGAGTACAAGATCAAAGAGCCGCGCAATCGCTGCTACATCTCGACGGTAGGCAAGGCGCTTTACATCTGCGAGAGAACGGGCAGGGTCAATGCCGGGATAACGCTGGATGTCGGCCATTCGCTGATGGCGTTGGAGAATCCGGCCGAGAGCGCGGTGCTGTCCATGCAGCGTGACCGGCTCTTTCACCTGCACATGAATGACAACTACCGCGACTGGGACCATGACATGATCCCCGGCAGTGTCAACCTGTGGGAGACGGTCGAGCTCTTCTACTGGCTGGAGAAGATGGGCTTCGACGGCTGGTATGGCATAGACATCTATCCATACCGGGAGGACGGCACGGCGGCCTTGACGAGAACTGTCAGGAGCATGTACAAATTCCGCGAGGTCGCGCAACGTCTGCTTGAGACGGGCATCGAAAAACTCCAAGCGGAGAGTGACGCGATTGGCGTAATGGACTTGCTGATTGAGGAAATATTGCAGTAGAGCGGAGGGCGCATATATGGACCCGACACTGAAAGCGATTTACGAAATGGACGAAGCCGCCATGGCGAGAGCTGCGCAACATGTGATGCTCGGCGGGGGGACACGCGGAGGACCCGTACTGGCGCGCGGCAAGGGCGTCAGAGTCTGGGATGTGGACGGCAAGGACTACATTGATTGTACTTCCCAGAGCTGGGCGCTGTACCTGGGATATGCGAACGATGAAATCAATCAGGTAATCCGCGAGCATATCGAAAACTTGTCGCACACGCACCAGGGCTTTGATACGCGACCTCGCTTCTACCTCGCCGAGAAGCTGGCCGCCATCGCCCCGGGTAACCTCAACCGCGTCTCTTTCACGGTCGGCGGCGGACCTGCCGTCGAGGCGGCGATGAAGATATGTGTGAAGAATGTCGAGACGGCGCGCGATTTCGTCTGCCTCTATGACAGCTACCACGGCAGCACGCTGGGCTCGATGGGCGCATCGTGGATTTCCACCCAAGCCGGGGGCAGTTACATCGGCGGCAGCCGCTTCTTGTCGCTGACGAGACCATTCATCCGCATCCCCAATCCTGATACCTACCGCAATCCCTTCGGCGTTGACAGCGAAACATATATAGATATGTGCCTGACGATTGCGCGGGAGACATTCCAGCGAGGCATTGCCGGCAGGCCGGCGGGTGTCATCGTCGAGCCGCTTCAGGCCAGCGCCGGGCAACTCATTCTGCCAAGGCGCTACCTGCAGCAACTACGCAACCTGTGCGATGAGTTTGAGACGCTGCTGGTCTTCGACGAGATTCAGACCTTCGGGCGCATCGGGGAGATGTTCGCCGCCGACTACTTCCAGGTCACGCCGGACATCATCGTGCTCGGCAAGGCCCTCGGCGCAGGTCTGCCTCTGGCAGCTATCATCATCTCCGATAAGCTTGAGGGCTTCAATGCCGATGCCGAGGAACTGCACACCTTCGCAAACCCGTCGCTTTCCATGGTCACTGCCGCCAAGCAGCTAGCGCTGCTGGAGACCGGTGTGCTGGACAACTGCCGAGAGATGGGTGCGTATCTGGGTGACGGGATCCGAGCGCTGAGCGCCGAATACCCCGAGATCGGCGAAGTCCGACAGGCGGGCCTGCACATCGGTGTCGAGTTCGTCGCTGACCCGGAGACCAGAGAGCCGCTGGTTGAGGAGACAGCCGCCATCCGTACTGCAGGCTTCAGCAATGGTATTATCTTCGGCCTGGGCGGAGTGCGGCGGAATGTGCTGAAGGTCAAGCCGCCGCTGATCGTGAACCGTGTCGAGGCCGATGAGATACTTGAGAAGCTGCAGAGCTGCATGGAAGCGGCTCTGCGCACCTGAATAAGGGAGCAAGCCGATGTTTGAGATTGACCTCACCGAGAGAGTCGCCGCCGTCATTGGTGGCTCACGCGGGATCGGAGCGGCTATCTGCCGGACACTTGCGGAGGCGGGCGCAAAGATCGCCTGGACTAACACAGGCAGTGAGGCCGGTGTCGCCGGTAGCAAGGAACTGGCCGCACAGATTGATGATATTGGCGTCGAGTGCCTCAACGCAGTCGTTCAATGTACGGACCCGCGTGCAACCGAGGCGTTCATCGCCCACATCGTGGCGTGCTGGGGCCGTCTGGATTACCTCGTCTATAACGCGGGTTTCACCTCGCCCGTACCGTTCGCGGAGTTGACAGTAGAGGAATGGCGGCGCGTCGTGGATATCAACCTGAACGGGGCCTTCATCGCTACACGGGCGGCGCTCCCGCAAATGGAAAACCAGGACGCTGGTGCGATTGTGCTCATCGGCTCGGCGGCAATCGTGTCCGGAGGCGGTGGGCGGGCTGACTACGTATCAGCCAAAGCTGGTTTAGAGGGTCTGAATCGGGCCATTACCAAGGAGTACGCGCCGGCTGGGATTCGCTGCAATATCGTGCATCCATCTCTCATCGAGACCGACCTGCTGAAGCAGCGCTATCCGGATCCCGCCGACCGCACCAGGGCGGCGGGCAGTGTTCCTGTGGGGCGGCTCGGCCAACCTCAGGACATCGCCAATGCCGTCGTTTTCCTGTTGGCAGACCGGGCGTCGTACATCACGGGCCAGTCACTGTTCGTTGACGGTGGCCGTACCTTCTGCCAGTGACCCGCCGCCGGCACTTATCCCCATGAAAACAGGACCCCACAACTTCGTGGCCGTTGACCTTGGCGCCAGTAACGGTCGGGTCATGCTCGGACGTCTGCATGAGCAGCGTCTCAGCCTCGAGATGATCCATCGCTTCGAACACTGCCCCAGGCAGCAAGCCGGGCACCTGCGATGGGATTGGCTGCTGATCATTGCCTCGGTCTATGAGGGACTGGCGCGAGCGGCAGAGCAGGCGGCGCATCGGCATATTGTCTCGCTGAGTTGCGATAGCTGGGCGCAGGATTTCGGCCTGCTCGACATGGAGGGCAAACTGCTCTTCTCCCCCATCTCATACCGCGATGCCCGCACTGCCGGGATGCCGGAGAGCTTCGCTGATATTATCGCGACGGATGAGTTGGTGCGACGGGTTGGGTCGGTAATTTCGCCGCTGACGACGCTGTGCCAGCTTCGGGCGATGGCGCTGGAGGGGCCGGAACTGCTTGATGAGGCCGCAACGCTTCTGCATATCGCGGACCTGGTCCACTATGACTTGTGCGGAGCGAAAGTGACTGACCGCACTATGTCCACCGTCTCGCAGCTACGGAATCTCGCCGGCGATCAATGGGACCGCGAGCTGTTTGAAGCCCTGGCCATTCCCCATCACTTTCTTCCACAGATAGTGGAGGTTCCCGCGATCATCGGGCACGTGCCGGAAGATCAGGCTCCACATTCGGGGCTTGTCGGCGTGCCGGTCGTGGTCACCGCAGGCCATGATACCGCAGTCGCCACCGAGATTGTCTCCGCAGAGGAGGAAAATGTTGCGTTCCTCAGTTGCGGCACCTGGTCAATGCTCGGATGCGTGGGCGCCGAGTTGTCTGTTGTGCCCGAGGCGGTTCGTGAGCAGGTATTTCTGGTCGGCCTGGCACGCGGCAGGTGGGGGCTTTTCTACGCAATGATGGGCCTTTGGCTGCTGGAGGAATGTCGCCGGACCTGGGCGGGGCAGGGACATGAAGTGAGCTTGGATGAACTCGCGGCCGCGATGAAGCATTCTCCAGACGAGTGCCGCGCTATCATCAATCCGGATGACGAGCGTTTCGTCGCCCCGGAGGACATGGTCGCCGAGATTTGCGGCTCGTGTATTGAGACCGGGCAGCCCGTCCCTGAGACGCCCGCGGACCTCAGCCACACTATCCTGACCAGCCTGGCCCTGGACTATCGCATGGGGATAGAAATTCTGGAGGTGGCGAGCGGGAGGCGGTTTGAGGCTTTGCGGATTGTCGGCGGCGGCAGTGCCAATGCGCGGCTCTGCCAACTTGCCGCCGATGTCACCGGCCTGCCGGTCACTGCCGGTCCCATCGAAGCGACGGCGGTCGGCAATATTTTGCTCCAGGCCAAGGTGATGCAACTTCTCGATGAGCGCGACATGGCGGCAGTCGCGGCCAATTCATTCCCGATGGAACACTATGAACCCCGGCGGGAACGTGACGAGAAGCTCTACGCGCATTTCAGAGAACTCAAGGAGGGAGCGGCGACGTGAACCAAAATGCCACTGACTACCTCGGAGCTGTCCGGCAACTGCGACAGGACTACCGGCGTGTGGTTGCAGGCCTGCCGTGGCTGGACATGTCCGTGTGGGCACATGAGCCGCCGGTTTTTCCGCATCATGCGGATGGACAGGAGCTTGCAGCCGTTGCCGGGAGAGTGGCGACACGCTCGCTTAGTGGAGAGCTGGGCGGACTGCGTGAAAGCTGCAATGGGCTCGTGCTGCGGTTCAGCCCGGATGAGTCCGGATCGCTCGATGAAATTTCCTGTATCTTCCCGGAGATGAGCCATGAGCGCGTGCCGCTGGTGATTCTGCATACCGATGTTGACTTCGAGCAGGTGACGGAGGTGGCCTCGGCGTGGCCGCAGTTGTCCATCGTCATCGAGTCCGGTCCCCTGAAGATACTCTACTACCTGGAGCAAGTCGAGACACTGCTCGCCGCGCATCGCAACACCTTCCTGTGTACGTACAACTTCTGCAACTGGCTGGGGCTGGAAAGACTCTGCACGAAGGGCTTCGGCAAGCGGCTGCTGTTCGGGACACACTCTCCGCGCTACAACCCACATGCGGCGATGGGCCCGATTGCGATGGCGCGGCTGACCTGGTCACAGAAGCGCGATATTGCGGGGAATAATCTGCGGCGGCTTCTGGGAATGGCGGAAACTGTCGAAAATGAGTATAACTTTGCACCACCAAACTCTCTCATAGTTGATACCCATACCCACCACGGACCGCCGGGCCGCTTCCCCGTACCGGACGAGCACTTTTCTCCGGCGGATTGGCTGGATTTTATGGACTTCTGCGGCCTGGACCAGATCTATCTCTGCCCGATAGAGGCACTCTATGAACCCGCGACCAGCGCCCGGGAACTGGTCGCCGATTTCCGCTCAGCCGCCCCCGAGCGTTTCTTCTTCTTCGAGGCATTTGACCCCAGACGCGGTGCGGAACAGATGGAGCGGCTGCACACATCGCTGGATGACCCAGGCTGCATCGGCATCAAGATCCATCCCTCAGTCCATGAGGTGGCTGCCGATGATGCTTCCTACGCGGCGGTCTATGAACTCGCCGCTGTGCGTGGCGTCCCGATCCTGACGCACAGTTGGGACATATCGCCGACCAATCCCGTCCAGTATCTCTCGCATCCCGACCGCTTTCGCCCGCATCTGCAACGGTATCCGGGAGTGCGCCTGGTGCTAGGCCATGCGGGAGGCCGTCCGGGGTCCATGGCGGCGGTGGTCGGACTGTGCCGCGAATTCGCCCGTGTGGTCGTGGATCTCGCCGGTGACTACTATGACAGCGGGCTTATCGAGTTCCTCGTGGAGCAGATCGGGGCCGAGCGGATACTGTTCGGCAGTGACATGAACTGGATTGATCCGCGCGCTAATCTCGCTCCGGTCCTCGCCGCAGAGATCTCCGAAGAGGTCGTGCTGCAGATCCTGCGCACCAATGCGATGAGAGTGTACCGCCCGCAAGCCGACTAGTGAGTAGACGAATGATAGATGAATGCAGGACAGATATAAGGCGGTGCAGAAACATCCCGCGACACCGCCGAACAGGTGTGCAATATCAGGAAGTCACTCAGCGGAGGGATGACCGATGGCTGTGAAGTGCAAGGCGCATATTCTGCGCGACTATAGTATGGTGGACGCACCAATGGAGAGCGATGAGTTTGGGGCCGATGGCATGGCCGAGGAGCGTCGCAAGAACTATGTGGCCTTCACGTGCCTGCTGTACAGTGAGGCGGACTCGACGCTGTACTGTGGGATCACGGCCTATGACGCCGACATATTTTACAAGTTCAACACGCAGACGTTTGAGTGGACGAGTCTCAACTGGTTGCAGGTGGGCGAGGAGTTCGACGTCAAGATCCATCGCTCGCTGGAGTTCGATACAGATGGCACGATCTATGGCGCGACGGCCTGCCTGCATGATACGAGCCGGCGACTGCAAGCGCCGGGCGGGAAGATCTTCACCTACAAGCCTGAGACGGGCCAGTATGAGGTCCTCTGCACGCCTGTCGAATATGACTACATCCAGACGATCACCTTTGACAGGCAG
>Ga0180432_10006371_pt1 | contig 15313 bp, 10 predicted proteins | sample SS_ome_10_FD_132414 | JGI IMG/M metagenome (GOLD analysis project Ga0180432, IMG submission 132414) | Hypersaline lake sediment archaeal communities from the Salton Sea, California, USA - SS_1_MS_2 metaG | ecosystem: Environmental > Aquatic > Non-marine Saline and Alkaline > Hypersaline >... | reverse complement strand
TCGTCTCTCGCTCGAGCGGATCCTCGTCTACGCGATCGCGTTTACCCTGTTCGCCATTCCGCTCTTCATTTGGCCGGGGCTCTCCGAGTACGGCTACGCGAAATCGATGGTCGCCGTGATCGCCATCTCGATCCTGACGATCCTGTGGGGTCTGGCCGCGTGGCAGAAACGCGGGTGGAGCCTTCGAATCCCGTGGATCGCGTTTCCGTTTCTCGGATTCGTCGTCGCCAGCCTGCTTTCCCTCCTTGGCGCGATCAACGGACGCGTCGTCGTCCAGAGCCTGATGCTCGCCGTCTTCTTCTTCCAGTTCGCGTTCATCATCGCCAACGTGATCCGCGAGAAACGCGACGTGACGCTCCTGCTCTTCGCGATCCTCGCCTCCGCCTTCCTCACCTCGGTCTACGGCCTCCTCCAGTACCTCGACGTGATGCCTGGCGCATTGAGCGCCACCGGGCTCGGCCGGATGATCTCGACGATGGGGAACCGGAACTTCCTCGGCGGGTTCCTCAGCTACCTGCTTCTGCCCTCGTTCGTCCTTCTCCTTCGGCCTCGGTCGCGGATCCTTCGCATCATCTCTCTCGGGATGATCGCGTTCAGCTTTGGAACGATTCTTCTCGTCGAGCAGTCGGGAACTCTCGTCGGGCTGATTGCCGCCGCGGTCGTCATCGCGATCGGCCTGGCGCTTTTCCGTCCGATCGAACCAATCCGAAGGAATCGCGCGTGGCTGATTGGCCTACTGGCTCTCCTGTTCGTGACGTTTCTCATCGAGGCCCCGTCGGGACCGCTCAACTCGGTCGTCGGCCTGTCGCAGGATGAACCCGGCCTGATCGGAAAGGTGTGGGAAAGCAGAAGTTGGCGCACTCGGACTATCGACTGGTGGCTCGGACTAGAGAGGCTCAAGGACCGTCCGCTGACGGGAGTCGGCCTCGGGAACTACAAGCTCGCCTTTCTCCCGTACAAGGCTGCTTTCCTCGACACGCCACGCGGGGCCGCTTATGCCGACACGTACGTCGCGCGGGCGGCGCAGGCGCACGGTGACTACGTGCAGGTTGCGGCCGAGACCGGGAGTCTCGGCCTTCTCGCGATCGTCGCTGCCCTCGTTGTCCTCGGGATCTCCGTCTGGCGACGGCTCCGAAGGAACGAGGACGAGGCGGACCGGCTCGAGCTTCTCCTGTTCGCCGGCGGGTTGATCGTCTTCCTCGTTCACGCGCTCGTCAGCTTCCCCGCACACCTGCCGACGTCGATGATGACGATCGCTCTTCTGCTCGGCCTGATTCACGCTCCCACGTACGGCGACGCGTGCGTCGTGACGGTCCGATCGAAGCGTCGAAGCGTGGCGATCGGGCTCGGCGTCGCGGCGATCGTGAGCGTCGTCGTGTCCGGATTCGTTGTCTCCGACCTCGCCGCGAACGCGCTCATGTACAGCGGACATCAACGCCTCCAGCTCGGAGAGACGACCGAGGCAAAACGCCTCTTCGAGCGAAGCATCGCCTCCGACTTCGCTCCCCGCCAGACCTACTACTTCCTCGCAACGACGCAGCTGCAGCTGGGGGAGACCGAGGCGGCCTTCGAGAACTTCGAGAAGTGCTTCACGCGTTTCGTCGACGAGAACACGTATCTCGTCTACGCCGACGTGGCTCTGAGTCTCGGCAAGATCTCCGAAGCGAGGCAGGCGATCGAGTTCCTTCTGTCGACGAAGCCGAAACGCGAGATGGAACTGCGGGCTCGGTACATCCAGGCAACGTTGGCCGTCAGGCTGAGGGACTACGTCGGCGCAGAGCGAATCCTCCTGGATCTCCTCGACGATGCGTCGAACTACGAACTTGCGTTGATCGCACTGGGGAACCTGTATCAGGCGGAGGGGAGGACGGAGGAGTCGCGGGATGCCTACGATCGCGCTCTCGGGATCATCGAGAGGAAACTGTCGCGGACGGAGGCAAAGATGTCCGGGCGAACGGAGTTCACCGTCGGCGAGTACAGCGAGCTCAGCCACTCCATCACGACCCTGCGGACCGAGCGGTCCTTCGTTCTCGAGCAGCTCGCCGATCTCCCGGAAGACTGAGTCCGCGACAATCGGGGAGAACGGGAAGCCGACGGAAAGGCAATCGCACAGTCTCTTCGACGTGCGCTGTCGGCGTGCAGCCTCCTTGCGGCCATCGAGGTGCGACTTCTTGCGAGGCTCGAAGAGCCGAGCAACAAGAGGAGCAGCCATCGTGCACTTGCCCCGAACCGCGAACTGGCCATCCAATCTCCTTGCGGCCATCGAGGTGCGACTTCTTGCGAGGCTCGAAGAGCCGAGCAACAAGAGGCGCAGCGATCCTGCATGTTCCTCGAATCGCGAACTCACCACGCAATCTCCTTGCGACAACACAGTGCCGACTTATACTGATCGTGTGATTCCTTGATGGCCATCGAAACGATCAGACGGAGCGTCGACTTCCTTCTCGGGCAGACGAACGCGCAGCAGCTGAAGCGCTTCGACCGGGAGCTCGCGACCGTCAACCGGTACGCAGAAGAGGTCTCCGCCCTCTCCGACGACGAGCTCAGGGGGAAGACCACCGAGTTCCGCGCGCGCGTGAAGCGCGGCGAGTCGCGTACCGATCTTCGCCCCGAGGTCTACGCCGTCGTGCGCGAGGTCGCGGCGCGGACGGTCGACATGCGCCCGTTCGACGTTCAGATCCTCGGCGCGATGGCCCTCGATCATCGGCGGATCGCCGAGATGCAGACCGGAGAGGGGAAGACTCTCGTCGCGACGCTCCCCGCGACCCTGAACGCGCTGTTCGGGAAGGTTCACGTCGTCACGGTGAACGACTACCTCGCCCGCCGCGACCGCGCGTGGATGGGCCCGATCTACGAGTTCCTCGGGCTCTCGGTCGGCCTCCTCCAGGAGGACACCCCTCCGAAGGAGCGGAAAGTTGAGTACGAGGCCGACATCCTCTACGGGACGAACAATCAGTTCGGCTTCGACTACCTGCGCGACAACATGGTCCTTCACGCCAGCGCGAAGGTCCAAGGGCCGCTCGACTTCGCCATCGTCGACGAGATCGATAACATCCTGGTCGACGAGGCGCGGACTCCGCTGATCATCTCCGGCTCGACCGAGCAGGCGTACGATCTCTACAGGAAGTTCGCCGGGCTCGCCCGTCGTTTCCGCCGCGACGAAGACTTCGAGATCGACGAGGAGTCGCGCCGGCTGACACTGACGGACGACGGCGTCCACAAGGCCGAGCGCGCCCTCGACGTCGAGAACCTCTTCACGCCCGAGCACCAGGAGACACTTCACTACATCGAGAACGCGCTTCGTGCGCTCCACCTCTTCCAGAAGGAGCAGCACTACATCGTCAAAGACGGCCGGGTGATGATCGTCGACGAGTTCACCGGCCGACTGATGCCCGACCGGCGCTACTCGGACGGCCTTCATCAAGCGCTCGAGGCGAAGGAGAACCTGGCGATCCAACGCGAGTCTCAGACGCTGGCGACGATCACGCTCCAGCACTACTTCCAGCTCTACAAGGGACTCTGCGGGATGACCGGAACCGCCAAAACCGAGGAGGACGAGTTCAAGGAGATCTACGCACTTCCCGTTCTGGTGATTCCGACGAACATGCCCCTCATGCGCGAGGCGAAGCCGGATCTGATCTTCCGCTCCGAGAGCTCGAAGTTCGAGGCGATCGCCGACGAGGTCGAGGCGATGCACGAGGCGGGTCGTCCGGTCCTGATCGGCACCAACTCGATCGAGAAGTCGGAACGGCTCGCGCGCCTGTTCGTCGCGCGGAAGCTCCCCCACCAGGTGCTGAACGCGAAGCACCACGAGCGGGAGGCCGAGATCATCACCGGCGCCGGCCAGCGCGAGGCGATCACCGTCGCGACGAACATGGCCGGCCGCGGGACCGACATCAAGCTCGAGGACGGGGTCGCCGGGCTCGGCGGGTTGCACGTCATCGGCTGCCAGCGTCACGAGTCGCGCCGGATCGACAACCAGCTCCTCGGGCGCGCCGGCCGCCAGGGAGATCCGGGCTCGTCGCAGTTCTACCTCTCGCTCGAGGACGACCTCCTCCGAATCTTTGGAGGCGATCGGATCGCCGGGCTGATGGAGCGCCTCGGGATGGAGGAGGGAGAGGCGATCGAACACGACCTGCTGACCGGCGCGATCCGCAGGGCGCAGAAGCGCGTCGAAGGCCGGAACTTCGAGATCCGGAAGCGGCTGCTCGAGTACGACCTCGTCCTCGCCAAGCAACGCGAGGCGATCTACGCGCTCCGAGATCGATTCCTTCTCCCGGATCCCGGGTCCGACGGCAGCGTTCTCGCCGAGGTGCAGACTGATCTCGACGAGTACCTGACCGACCTGTTCGAGGAAATCGCTGAGAACCTCGTCGCCGTCTACGCGCCCCCGCGTCAGCCCCCCGACGAGTGGAATCTTGAGGGACTCGCGAAGGAACTCACCGCCTACGGAACGATCAGCGCGTCGGCCCTTGAAGCGACCGATCGGGAAGGGCTCGTCGCCGCCGCGACTGAGCACCTGAGCACCGCCCTCGCTTCACAGAAGACGCGGCTCGGTGCACCGTTCTCACTCGTCGCCCGCTACCTGATTCTCACGTCCCTCGACGAAGCGTGGAGAACGCACCTGTACACGCTCGACGACCTGAAGGGTGGAATCGGATGGACGGCCCTCGCGGGAACCGACCCGCTCGTCGCGTTCAAGCGAGAGTCGTTCGCTCTCTTCCAGGAGATGCTCGGCAGCACTGCCGAGAAGATCGTTCGCGGCTTGCTCAACCCGCGGTTGACAATCTCCGGTGGACAGACCGAGCGGCGGGGGCCGGAGCGAGTGAGCTACGTGCATCCCGACGCGGAAAGGCCGGCGCAGCAGGCGCCACGTCCCCAGCAGCCGGGGGCTCGGCGTCCGGTTCGCGCCGCGAAGACACCCGGCCGAAACGATCCGTGCCCTTGCGGTTCCGGGAAGAAGTACAAGAAGTGCTGCGGGCGCGACCGCTAGCCGACCCGCTCCAGGAGGAGCTCGTCGTCGACGACGTGGTGCTGCGCGAAGAGGTCGACGAGCTCGGGGACCGTGGCAAGATGCTTCTCCTCGTCGCGCAGCTCGTGGATGATCTCTCCCTTGTGCATCATCATCAGGCGGTTTCCCATCTCGATCGCCTGTTCCATGTTGTGAGTGACCATCACCGTCGTCAGCCCAAGTCGCTCGACGAACAAGCACGTCAACCGCGCCAGCATCGCCGCGTTGCGCGGGTCGAGCGCCGCCGTGTGCTCGTCGAGAAGGAGCACCTCCGGCGGGACGAGCGTCGCCATCAGGACGGTCAGCGCCTGCCGCTCCCCCCCGGAGAGAAGCGACGCACGGCAGTCGAGCCGATCCTCCAAGCCGACGCCGAGCGCGGCGAGGCGGTCGCGAAGCTTCCCCCGCAGCCGCCGCGGAAGCGCGGGACGCAAGGATCGCCGCCCTCGTTTCATCGCCAGCGCCAGGTTCTCGGCGACCGTCATCGTCGGCGCGGTCCCGGCGAGTGGATCCTGAACGATTCGTCCGACGCGATGCGCGCGCCGGTGGGCCGGGACGTGGGTCACATCCTGGTCTCCGAGGAGAACGCGCCCCGTCGTCGGGGGGAATGACCCCGCGACGAGGTTGAGGAGCGTCGACTTCCCCGCGCCGTTCGATCCGATGACGGTCAGAAAATCACCGCTGTCGAGATCGAGGTCGATCCCGCGGACCGCTTCGACCCGATCGGCCGCCGTTTGAAACGTCTTCGAGATCCCTACGAGGCTCAGCATGCGCTGACCTTCCTCATCCGCTGTTCTCGGATTCGGGGCAAGACGAGGGCGAGGATCACGAGCAGTGACGTGATCAACTTCAGGTCGCTCGCCTGGAAGCCAACGACGTATCCGTAGCGCAGCGCAAGGCTGACCGCGACGCGATAGACGAGCGATCCGACGAGAACGGAGAGCGTCATCCAACCGACCCGACTCGACCGGATGAGCGACCCCCCGATAATGACGGCCGCCAGTCCGGTGACGATGGTTCCGATTCCCATCCCGACGTCGGCGAACCCGCTGTACTGGGCAACCAACGCCCCAGAGAGCGCCACCAACCCGTTCGAGAGCGCCAGACCGAGGACCTTCATCCGCTGCGTGTCCACCCCCTGCGCCGTGATCATCGCCTCGCTGTCGCCGGTTGCCCGCAGGGCGAACCCAACCTCCGTGCGGAGGAAGACGTCGAGCAGGAACTTGACGGCGAACGTCAGCAGGGCGATGAAGACGAGGATCGCGACCGCACCGAGCGGGCTCCAAAGCGAATCGACGATCCGCGTCGCCGTGTCGACCCGAAGGAGCGAGAGGTTCGGTCTGCCCATGATCCGCAGGTTGATCGACCAGAGCATGATCATCGTCAGCACGCCGGCGAGGAGGTTCGTGATCCCGAGTTTCGTGTTCAGAAGACCGGTCACGACGCCGGCGAGTGCCCCCGCAACGAACGCGATGACGAGGACCGTGAACGGATCGATTCCATGATTGACGAGAAGGAGGGAAGCGATGGCCGCTCCCGTCACGAAGCTTCCATCGACCGTCAGGTCAGGGAAGTTGAGCACGCGGTACGTCAGGAAGACCCCCAGAGCGGCTATCCCGTAGGCCAGTCCCTGCTCGATTGCGTGAATCAGGAGTGCAGCCATCGCCCCTTCCTATCCTTTTCCTAGTCGCTCGCCTGCTCGAAGAGGACCCCGCCGTAGAGAATCGCAGCCGCCTCTTCGATCACGCTGATCGGGAACTCAAACCCGATCCGCCCCGCCGCGTCAAGATTCAGCTGAATCTCCGCCTTCGGTTGGAACGCGACCGGGATCTGGTTCGGACTCGTGCCGGAAAGCACTGACAGGACGATCTCTCCGGTCGTCAAACCGTGCTCGTAGTAGTCGAATCCGGCGGTGAGCGTCGCGCTGGCGAGGCTCGTCGGGTCGGCCATCAGGAACGGCACCTTCGCCTCTTCCGAAGCCGCCAAGACGGCGTCGATCGCCGAGACGACCGTGTTGTCCGTGGTGACGTAGTACGCGTCCACACGCCCAATCAGCGACTGAGCGGCGAGCGGCACGTTCGCCGTCGAATCGGCCGTCGCCGTGATGATCTCGATGCCGACGTCCGGAGCGGCAGCGAGCGCCATGTCGGTCAGGATCGCCGAGTTCGCCTCGCCGGGGTTGTAGACGATGCCGACCGTCTCGATGTCCGGCGACAGCTCCATCAGCAAGCGCAGGTGCGCGACCACCGGAATCATGTCCGATACGCCAGTTACGTTCTCGTTTCCACTCGGATCTGTCGCGTCCGGCACGAGTTCGGCGCCGACCGGGTCCGTCACCGCCGCGTAGATGATTGGCGTGTCCGTCCCTCGGAAGACCTCGACCGCCGCCTGCGCCGTCGGCGTCGCGATCGCGACGACGAGATCGACGCCTCGAGCCTGGAAGTCCTGCGCGATCGACGCGGCCACGCTCATGTCGCCCTGGGCGCTCGCGATGATGTACTCGACGTCCTCTCCCTCGATGTATCCCGCGGCCGTGAGCGCGTCGATGACGCCTTGCTGCACGGCGTCGAGTGCCGGGTGCTCCACGATCTTGGTGATCCCGATCTTCAACGGGGCCGCAAGGCCCATGATCGCGACGGCCCCAATCAGAAGGCCCGTCATCAAGCAGATTGCCGTTCTTTTCATTCCGAAACCTTTCTTGGTATCCTCTCTCCGCGAGGTTCGTCTTCGGATCTCGCGGACGATCTCTCGATCGTTCGTTCCTCGCCCGTCCGCCGGGGATGATCGGTTCGCGGCGGACGGGCCACTCTTCGCACCTTCTCTGCACGCGCTCTGCTCGCTCACCTCCTCCATCGTTTCCGTTGCCTCTATCGCTTCTTGTCAGAACCAAAAGAAAAGGACCGCGGGAATCCCGCAGTCCGCTCCTGACTTCTCCGCAGCGCCTACGCGTCGGCTAGCGCGCCGCAGGGAAGCCAGGGGTAAACCAGTACCAATAGAATCCGAAGCTGCCGGTCGCTCGTGCTCGACTCGCGCTGCCTCGGATCTCAGCCATATCGGAGCCACTATAGGCATTCGCCTCCCGGGTGTCAACCCCGTCCGCTCGCGAAGATTGACAGGACTCGACCGCCCCTCTATCATTAGCAGACAAACACACCAAGTGCTAACCCCGGGTGCACCATGGAGAGAAAAACGGTTCCAGACAGACAGAGACTGATCCTGAAGGAGATCGTCGACCGCTACATCCGACTGCGCGAGCCGGTCTCGTCGCGGATGATTCTCGAGGACTACGGGCTTGCGGTCAGCTCGGCGACCGTGCGGAATGACATGAACGAGCTCGAAGCACGTGGATACATTGCCAAGCCGTACTCGTCGTCTGGCCGAATCCCGACGAAGAAGGGGTTCCGGTTTTTCGTCGACTGGCTCCTCGACCTGTCGGAATTGACGAAGGAGGAACGCCACGAGATCGTCGAGATCTACGCGGCGCGCTGCCTCGACATCGAGGAGACAATCCGTCAGACGGCGTTCGTCCTGGCCAACCTAACCGGCTGCGCCGCCTTCGTCGTCACGCCGCGGCTTCGCACGGCGCGCTTGGAGCGCGTCATTCTCCTCCGGATGGATCGGCGGCTCGCGTTCCTCGCGATCGTCTCGGACATCGGCATCGTCGAGCACGGACTCGTCCCCCTCGAGGAGGACCTGAGCGAGGCCGAACTCGCCACCGTCACGGAGGCGGTCAACTCGACCCTCCGCGGACAGACGCTCGGTGAGGTGCGAACCCGAGCTTCGGAGGACGGGCCGGAAGGGTGGTACGAACGATCGGCGAGACAGGCGCTCGTTGTCCTCGGCCGACTTCTGGAGCGGACGGTTCAACAGCGCGCACACTTCGAAGGACTCCTCAACCTGACGACCGACCTGCAGCAGATGGTTCCCGACAGCGCGATGGCGCGATTCGCCGCGCTCGGCCGCGCCGTCCAGTCCGAGGAGGCGTTCGTCGACGCGGTCCACGACGCACGGTCGGGGCACGAGGGAATCGTCGTCAACGTCGGCGACTTTCCCCTCGCCGGGTTCGAGGAGTTCAGCGTCGTAAGCCGCTCGTTCCGCCCGCACGAGGGCGTTCTCGGCGTCGTCGCGCCGATCTGGATGGACTACGGGCGCGCGATGTCAACCACAAGTTACATCGCCGACCGCCTGCAGACGCTTCTGGTGACCTCGTGCGTTCGGGATCTTGAAAGGACCGCGTCATGATCGACGAAGAGAAGAAACCCGACGAGCAAGCCGTCTCCGAGGGGCCGGCCACGGATCGCTCCAACGCGGCCACCCAGCGCGCGGAAGCGCTCGACGCGAAGGGATTGGTCGACCGAATCCAGCGCCTGCAAGCGGAGTTCGAGAACTACAAGAAGCGCGTCGCACGGGAGACCGCGGAGCGGGAGGAGCGGGCCGTCGACCGGCTCCTGCTCGACGTTCTCCCGCTGTACGACGGGCTTCGGCTCGCCTTCGAGAACCACAATCGAGACCGCGACGCCGAAGCGTTCGTCTCGGGGGTCGAGCGGATTTTCGCACAGTTCGAGGAGATTCTGGAAAGCAAGGGCGTCGATCGGATCGGCGCGGCCGGAATGCCGTTCGATCCAGCCTTGCACGAAGCGTTGATGACGCTCGAGAGCGAGCGAGAGAAGAACATCATCGTCGAAGAATTCTCGCCCGGGTACGTCAGGAACGGCCGAACCCTGCGACCGAGCCGGGTCGGCGTCAGTCAGGGCCCCGTGCAGCCAACGGAGGAGGAGGAATGAAAGAGCGAATCATCGGCATCGACTTGGGCACGACGAACTCCTGCGTCTCGATCCTCGAGGGAGGAAAGCCGCAGGTGATCAGCAACGCGGAAGGGGAGCGCGTGACGCCGTCCGTCGTCGCGTTCACCGACTCGGGCGAACGTCTCGTCGGACGCCTCGCCAAGCGCCAAGCGATCACCAATCCGACCCGCACGATCGCCTCGATCAAGCGGAAGATGGGGACCGACCATCGCGTCGAGATCTCGGCCGACGGAAAGAAGAAGTCCTACACGCCGGAGGAGATCTCGGCGATGATCCTACAGAAGCTGAAGGAAGACGCCGAGACGCACCTCGGCGGGAAGGTCGGGAAAGCGGTCATTACCGTCCCCGCCTACTTCAACGACTCCCAGCGCCAGGCGACGAAGGACGCCGGCAAGATCGCGGGGCTCGAGGTGATGCGGATCATCAACGAGCCGACGGCGGCCTCGCTCGCGTACGGACTCGACAAGGAGCACGATCAGACGATCCTCGTCTACGATCTAGGCGGTGGGACGTTCGACGTCTCGATCCTCGATATCGGCGACGGGGTATTCGACGTCCTCTCGACCGACGGGGACACGCAGCTCGGCGGCGACGACTTCGACCAGCGGGTCATCGACTGGCTCGCCGAGGAGTTCCGCAAGGATACCGGCATCGACCTGAAGAAGGACCCGAGCGCGATGCAGCGGCTGAAGGACGCGGCCGAGGCGGCGAAGATGGAGCTCTCCAGCCGGATGGAGACGACAATCAACCTTCCGTACCTGACTGCCGACGCGAGCGGACCGAAGCACCTCGAGAAGAAGCTCTCCCGCGCCAAGTTCGAGGGGATGATCGACGACCTTCTCCAGCGGACAGTCCGAACCGTCGACGCCGCGCTGCAGGAGGCGAAGAAGACGTCGGACGACATCGATCAGGTCGTCCTCGTCGGCGGCTCGACACGGATTCCGAAGGTGCAGGAACTGATCGGCTCGCGGATCCCGGGGAAGATCAACCGCGAGATCAACCCGGATGAGGTCGTCGCAGACGGCGCAGCGATCCAGGGCGGCGTCCTCGCGGGCGAAGTCGACGAGATCGTCCTTCTCGACGTCACGCCACTGACCCTGTCGATCGAGACCCTCGGTAGCGTCGCCACGCCGCTGATCGAACGAAACACGACCATCCCGACCGAGAAGACGAAGACGTTCACCACCGCCGAGGACAGTCAGCCGGCGGTCGAGATCCACGTCGTCCAGGGGGAGCGGAAAATGGCGAGCGACAACAAGTCGCTCGGCAAGTTCCAGCTGACCGGCATCCCACCGGCCCCGAGGGGGGTCCCGCAGATCGACGTCACGTTCAACATCGACGCCGATGGAATCCTCCACGTAACCGCCAAGGACAAGGCGACGTCGAAGTCGGCATCAATCACGATCCAGGACTCCTCGCGTCTCGACGACTCCGAGATCGATCGGATGCGGGAAGAGGCCGAGGAGCACGCGGAAGAGGACAAGAAGAAGGCGGAGCTCGCCGAGGTGCGAAACCAGGCGGACCAGCTTCTCTACTCGGTCGAGAAGGCGCTCTCCGATCTCGGGGAGAAGGTCGATGCCGCCAGGCGGTCGGAGATCGAGGACCAGATGCGTCGCCTCCGCGAGAAGCTCGACGGAGATGCGGATGCGGCCGAGCTGAGGCGAAGGATCGAGGAGCTCTCCAAGGCCTCCCAGGAGATCGCTCAGCAGGCCTACCAGCAGGCGCAAGCCTCCGGCGACAGCGGCCCGTCCGCCGCCGGCGCGGACGGCGAATCCGAAGGCGCCCCCTCCGATGAGGACGACGGCGAGTATATCGACGCGGAATACGACGAGAAGTAGAGACCCGAAGGATGACTCGAGGGAGACGGCGTGGCCAAGCGTGACTACTACGAGGTTCTCGGACTCGCCAAGGACGCGAGCGAGGCGGACATCAAGAAGGCCTACCGCCAGAAGGCGAAGGAGCTCCATCCGGACCGGAATCCGAAGAATCGAAAAACATCCGAGGAGGAGTTCAAGCGGGTCGCCGAGGCCTATGAGATCCTCTCCGATCCGGAGAAGCGCGCCCAGTACGATCGCTACGGCCACGCCGGGCCGAACCAGGGATTCACGTTCGGCGACATGGACTTCCACCGGGCCCGCGACGCGTACCGTGAGTTCGGGTTCGGCGGGTTCGACGACATCTTCGACTTGTTCTTCCGCCAGGGGGCGCCCCGATCCGCGACGAGGCAACGCCGAGCACACGTCGGCGAGAGCATCGAGTACAAGCTGCGGATTACGCTGGAGGATGCCGCTCACGGAACGAAGATGACCGTCACCGTCCCGCGGCTCGTCGCGTGCGACACGTGTTCCGGCACGGGAATGGAGCCGGGAACCTCGAAGCGAGCGTGCTCGACCTGCAACGGGCGCGGCCAGATCGAGTACCGGCAGCAGAGCCTCCTCGGCAGTTTCATGAACGTGCAAACGTGCCCCGAGTGCGGCGGCGCCGGCGAGGTGACCGAACACCCGTGTCACCGCTGTCACGGGAAAGGACGCGTGAGGGAGAAGAGCAAGATCTCAATCACCGTGCCCGCAGGCGTCGACACAGGGTCGCGCCTCCGCTTGCGTGGGCAGGGGAACGCCGGCGTCGAGCGCGGGCCAAGCGGTGACCTGTTCATCGTGATCGAGGTGATCCCTCATCCGAAGTTCCGCCGCGAGAACCGTGACGTACATTCCAAGGAGCCGATCTCCTTTGCAGAGGCGGCCCTCGGCGGAAAGATCAAGACGGAGACGCTGTGGGGGGTAGAGAACGTCACGATCCCGGCCGGAACGCAATCGGGAACGACGTTCCGACTTCGGGGGAAGGGAATCGCCAACATCCACCGCGACGCAGGAAAGGGCGATCACGTCGTCGAAGTGACCGTCGACGTCCCGCAGAAGCTCTCCGCGAAACAGCGTCGGGCTCTGGAAGCGTTCGCCGAGTCGCTCGGCGAGGCCTAGCTCGGTCGATCGGAGAGCTCGCGAAGGATCGGAAGCATCAGCCTCATCGCGCGCATTCGGTGGCTGATCTGGTTCTTCTCGTCCAGCGTGAGCTGGGCGAGCGTCCGCGACTCCCCGTCGGGGACGAAAAGCGGATCGTATCCAAAGCCCCCTTCGCCGATCGGCCGATCGCCGATCGCTCCCTCGAGGACGCCTGTCGTCACGAAGACCCTCTCGTCCGGCAGGACGAGCGCAGCGACGGTCACGAAGCGCGCGCGACGATCCTCAACCTCGGCGAGACGCTCCAAGAGGAGCCGGTTGTTCGCGCCGTAATCGACCGGGATCCCGGCGAACCGGGCCGAGCGAACGCCCGGTGCGCCCGCGAGGGCGGCCACCTCGAGACCCGCGTCCTCGGCGAGGACCGGAAGGCCTGTCTCGGTCAAGATTCCCCGCGCCTTGAGAAGCGCGTTTTCGAGGAACGTCTCGCCGGTCTCGGCGACCTCGGAGAAAGACCGGTCGGCGCAGGTGAGAAGCTCGAGCCCCTCGATGTCGCAAAGGATGGACTTCAGCTCAGCGGTCTTGCCGACGTTCCTCGTTCCAAGCAGAAGCTGCCTCATGCCCTCTTTGGAGGAGTCGGCAGAGGGGAAGAAGTGTTCGAACGCCGACTCGCTAGATGATCGACAGGATGAAGCCGAGGACCATGAACGCGGTAGCTAGCCCGACGGTGAGGGTCCTTTTCGGATCCCGCACCTCATCACGGCCGAAGACGGTGCTCGACCCGCCCGATCCGAAGGCCCCTCCGAGTCCCGAGTGCTCGCTCATCTGCAGTAGGACAATGCCCAGCAACGCGAAACAATCAAGGAAGAAGAGAACTTCCAGAATCACTCTCCACATCGCCCATCGATCCCTTCTTGCGTGTCCAATGAATCGCCTCGCGCGCCCGCCGACACGCGGACCGTGATTCTAGCACGAAGAAGCAGAGTCCTCAATGCCTCATGAATTCGCCCTTGCGCGCCCCGAGAACGTCCCGTATGCTCCTTCCAAACCGGCGCGTATCGTGGGGGGACCCGTTGCACAAGTTCATTTTCGTCACCGGCGGGGTCTTGTCGGGGCTCGGGAAGGGCGTCGTCGCCGCTTCGATCGGGCTCCTCCTCAAGTCCCAAGGACACCGCGTCAGCCTCCAGAAGATTGACCCCTACGTCAACGTCGACGCGGGAACGATGAACCCGTACGAGCACGGAGAGGTCTTCGTCACGCACGACGGCAAGGAGACCGACCTCGACATCGGACGCTACGAACGGTTCCTCGGCGAACGTCTCTCGGCCGCGAACTACCTGACGACAGGCCAGGTCTACTGGGACGTCATTCGGCAAGAGCGCGTCGGCGCGTATCTCGGGAAGACCGTCCAGATCATTCCGCACGTCACCGATGAGATCAAACGGCTGATCCAGCTGCCGCTAGAGCGAAACAGTGCGGAGATTGGCGTGATCGAAGTCGGCGGAACCGTCGGCGACATCGAAGGACTCCCGTTCCTCGAGGCGCTTCGGCAGATGCGAGACGAACTGCCACGTGAGGACACGTTCTTCATCCACGTGACTCTCCTCCCCCACTTGTCGATCTCGGACGAGATGAAGACGAAACCGACGCAGCACAGCGTGAAAGAGCTGCGCGCCATCGGGATCCAGCCGGACGCGATTGTCGCCCGAGCGGAGCGTCCGCTCGCCGAGTCCGTCAAGGAGAAGATCGCCCTCTTCTGCGACGTCCCGCGAAAGTGCGTCATCGAGAATCCCGACCTCCGCACGATCTATCAGGCGCCGCTCGTCTTTCACGAACAAGGGCTGACCGAGGCGATCACGGACGGTCTAGGGCTTCGCGCGCGGGAGCCGGAGCTGACGGCGTGGCGAGAGCGCGTGGGACGCGTCGAGTCTCCGAGTCGAACGGTCCGGATCGGTATCGTCGGGAAGTACGTCGAGCTGACCGACTCCTACATCAGCATCCGGGAGGCTCTCGTCCACGCAGGCACCGCCGAAGACGTCGGCGTTCAGATCGAGTGGATCCCCGCGGAGACAGTCTCCGAGACGGGGCCCGAGGCGCGCCTCGCTGAGGTCGACGGCCTCTTGATCCCGGGCGGATTCGGACATCGCGGAATCGAGGGAAAGGTCGAGGCCGTCGAGTTCGTCCGAACGCGTCAGATCCCGTTCTTCGGCATCTGCCTCGGCCTCCAGTGCGCCGTAATCGAGTACGCGCGAAACGTCCTCGGCCTCGAAGGCGCGAACAGCTCGGAGGTCGACCCGGAGTCGCCGCATCCGGTGATCGCCCTCCTCGCCGATCAGAAGGACGTGTCTCAGAAGGGAGGGACAATGCGCCGCGGAGCCTACGAGACGTCCCTCGCCGACGGAAGCCTGAGCAGGGCGTGCTACGGAGTCAAACGAGTCAACGAACGGCACCGTCATCGCTACGAGTTCAACCCAACCTACCGAGAGCGGTTCGAAAGCGGCGGAATGCGGGTCGCGGGAACGTCCCCCGACGGCCACCTCGTCGAGATC
>Ga0180432_10006370_pt1 | contig 15314 bp, 14 predicted proteins | sample SS_ome_10_FD_132414 | JGI IMG/M metagenome (GOLD analysis project Ga0180432, IMG submission 132414) | Hypersaline lake sediment archaeal communities from the Salton Sea, California, USA - SS_1_MS_2 metaG | ecosystem: Environmental > Aquatic > Non-marine Saline and Alkaline > Hypersaline >... | reverse complement strand
CTGGATCGAGCGGCTCGTCGATTAGCGACCAACGAAGGCTGACTACTCCGCCCTCCGGAAGACAAGCACGCATCCCGAGTCGACCGCGGGATCAAACACTGTGCCCTCGAAGTCGGCAAGATGCTTCACCAGCTCAAAGCCGGCCGCCCGATGAAGCGCCCGATAGGTCTCGGACCTCATGGGGTAGCACTTCCTCCCCCTCGAAGATGATTCGACCGTTCGATTCGAGCCGCGTCTGGAATCGCACCCTCCGTTCGGTGATATCTCGATACCGGCGGACAAATACCGTCAGCCCATCGCCCAATGATCGGTCCGGAAACCGATACTCCGTCCTATCCAGGATCGCATCCCAGTTGACCACTTGGAAGATCCACGCTCCGCCCGGGGTGAGGAGCCGGCGCAGCTCCCGCACGAAGCGCGTGAAGTCCTCCCCGGGGACGTGGGCGGCGACGTTCCCGATGCAGAACACCCCGTCCCACGGCGGATCGAGCTGTCCGATGCCGCGCACATCGAGGCATCGAAACGCCGCGCGCGGGTACCGGTGGCGCGCCTCCCGGATCATCTCCGCATCGACATCGATTCCCAGGGCATCGTATCCATCGGCCGCCAGCCGGCCGCAATAGTGGCCGGTCCCGCACCCGGCATCCAGAATCCGCCCGCGCGCCGGGAGATGTCGCCGGATGAAAGCGTAGGTTCTCTCCCGGAAAGGGAAGACTTCCTCGTAGTAGGCTGCGAAGTCGTGGTAGAAGGACATGGTATGCGCGAGTGTACCGAGAGAAAGAGGGCGGGCCAACGCCCGCTTTTGCCGGAACCGAGGCCGCCGGCACAGGTAAAAGGTTGTGTTCCCTCCCCACCAGGACGCCCCGCTATGCCCGTCGCGGGGGCGAAATCATCTAGAGGAGGTCATGTGATGAAGGTGATGGTCTGCTACTGCGTTCTTCTGGGGGGATTCCTGGCCGCGGCGGGCGCCGAGGATCTGGCGGCCTCGCCCACGGCCCCGGAGATGGTCCTCGTTCCCGGCGGGACGTTCCTCATGGGCAAGGACGGCTACGCCGACTTCAGTCCCCAGCACGAGGTTCAGATCTCTCCCTTCTACATGGACAAAACCGAGGTGACGTGCGCCCAGTACGCCGCCTACTGCGAGTCGACCGGCACCGCGCTTCCCGACCTCTGGGGGATCGAGGAGTTTCACTGCGGCTCCGAGTACCCGGATCACCCGGTGGTGGGCGTGACCCACAGCGCCGCCCAGGCCTACGCTCGCTGGCGCGGCTGCCGGCTACCGACCGAAGCCGAGTGGGAGTACGCCGCACGCGGCGGGCTCGTGGACAAGAACTACTCGCTCGGCGACGAGATGGACTCGACCCTCTACGTTCGTGGGAATCGGGGCACCTTCCCGGTCGCCAGCTTCCCCGAGAACGGTTACGGGCTCTTCGACATGACCAGCAATGTCGGCGAGTGGATCGCCGACTGGTATGGCGAGCATTACTACGCCGTGAGCACCAAGACCGATCCCACCGGTCCGGGCCAGGGCCTTCAGAGAGTGATCCGAGGCGGCGGCTGGCACACCGGCCCCTACTGCAGCCGCGTCTACTACCGAGCCTGCCTCAAGAGCAACTGGGTCGACTTCAACCTCGGCTTCCGTTGTGTCAAGTATATGGGAGAGTCAGCGGCGTTACGGGTCGAGTCGCTCATCCGGGAAGCGGGGATCGAGCGCGCGCTGGCCGCCTACCGCGAGATGAAACGCGGTGAGCCAGGGGCCTACTACTTCGATGAGGCCGAATTCAACGAGGTGGGCTATCGACTGCTTGGGAGCAAGAGGGTAGATGAAGCGGTGGCGGTTCTACGGCTCAATGTAGAGGCGTATCCGCACTCCTTCAACGCGTTTGACAGTCTGGGTGAAGCCTACATGATCCAGGGAGACAAGGAGCGGGCGATCGAGAATTACCGCAAGTCGATCGAGCTCAATCCCCGAAACATGGGCGGTCGGAACAAGCTGAAAGAGCTGACCGAAGACTAGGTCCTCGGCTCGGTCCCGCGTCATCGAGGCGCCGACGAGGGCGACCCCTCTCCCGCCGCCCGGCCCAGGCGGAGGAGCTTGGAGCTGATCTTCAAGTCCGCCTTTTCGGCGGCGTCGCCATTGATCTCGAAGCGGATGGTCTTCTCCTGGGTGAAAAACTCGATCATCCCCCCCTGGTCCGTGAATCCCTCCGCATCTCCCACCGTGAGCACGCTCCTGCCCTTCAGCAATCGAAGCACCTCCTGAATCGACGGAACGTCGACAAAGCTGATGAAGAGAACATGGCAGCGGTGAGCCTTGGCCAGGTTGCGGATCCGCCACACCTGCAGGGGCCGATCATGGACGGTCTTGTCGGCGATGACTTCGTCCAGGTCGGTGCCAAAAGGATCCTCACCCACGATCCCAATCAGCAGCGGGCTCTCCTCGCTTGCAAACGCATCATCGGGCCAGGTGACGAATCTCGCGAAGTTGTACAGGAAGGCGGCCTTGAGGGTGTATTCCGACGAGGCGTGATTGACCTGAGGCGCTCCCGCCAGGAGTGCCAACGCGGAGACTACCGCGGCGGCAGTTCGATGTCGTCCTCCTAGAAGCGCCATGTCACCTTTCCGTAGAACGTACGCTCGACCTCGGTCGCTTCTCGCATCCAGATCGTCTGGAACTCGGGGCGGTGTTCCTCCTGCAGGTTCTGTCCCGCGATCGTCACCTCGAAATTCCACGAAGGACGCCACCCCACGCGGGCGTCGAATCGCGTGAAGTCGGGGCTGGGACCCTCAACCGACTCACTCATGTAGAACAGCATCAGATCAAGCTCGAATCCGGCGGGAAGGTCGAAATGCGTGCGGGCTTGTGCCTGTTGGTCTGGGTGGTCCTGACCAATGCGCATGCGCTGCCCGGAGTCGAATTCCATATCCAGGTAGGTATACCCTGCCTGCAGTCGCCACCAGTGCACGGGATCCCACCTCACAACGGCTTCCACGCCGCTGGCATCCGCCGAGCTGCCGTTCCCGACCTGCAGGGGCACGACAACATGAGGGAACGGTTCGGCCTCGAATCGGGGTGGGCCCGGAAGCTCCTCGGTGGCAATCAGGTGATCGTACTGGTTGTGGAACGCGGCGATGTCCATCGAAACCCGGTCGGATAGGCTCACGCGGTAGCCGAGCTCGCAGGCGATGAGATCCTCAGCCTCCAGATCCTCGTTGCCGAAGGCCGAGATCATGACCAGGCTCTGTCCCGTGGTGTCGTTGGGATCGGGGAAGACGGCGATGTTGAATCGGGTGGACCTCTCGGCGATCGACGGTGTCCTGACCGCTCGCGAGACTGCGGCCCAAACGGCATGATCCGATGCCGGCTTCCACGTCGCCCGGGCGGTGGGTTGAATCTCGGTGCCGGTGAACTCGTTGTGTTCGAACTTGGAACCGATCAGCGTCCGAATTTGATCCCCAAAGATGCTTGCCTCGTGTTGGATGAAGGCACTCAGAAGGTTCTCTGCTTCATCCAGGTCCAACTCGGCCGTGGTGCCGCCCTCGCCCTCGATATGCGCCCATCGGTAGCCGAGTCCCCAGAGCAGGTCTTGTGTATCCGATAGGTGCCACTCATGCTGAAGCTCGAGGTCGGCTTCGGTGCGCGCCGCATCGAAGAACACAGTCTCCCGATCCTCCCGTGTGAGGTAGGTACGCATCGTGACGGCCGAACGCCGCCCCACTTGGCGAAACATGTGCGCCGAAAGGCTGCCGCCCGAGGCATCACCCTCCAGGATCTGCCGCTCCGAAAAGGGTGGGCTCAGCAACGTCAGCGTAGCGCTCTGGCTGGCCATCCCATCGAACAGACTCCCCGCTAGGGTCCAGGACGTGCCTTGCGGTGGCTCCCGATCGATCCGGAAGCCCGCGTGCGAGAACTCCCACTCGTCGGGACCATCGGCACCCAGCGAATCGACGAATCCGTCATGATCGACCGCCTTCACATACACGCGATAGGCAGTGTCATCGTCGATCACGCCTCCGTAGCGGGCGCCGCCGAAGAGACCGTGATTGCTGCCCCCTCCGGTCACCAGGAATCCGGGGGTCTCGCCGGCGTGACGCGTGATGATGTTGATCACGCCGTTGACGGCATTGGCTCCCCACTGGGTTCCCCCGGGGCCCCGGATCACCTCGATGCGATCGATATCCTCTAGGATGAGGTCCTGGCTGTCCCACCACACGCCCGAGAAGAGCGGGGTGTACACGCTTCGCCCGTCGATGAGGACCAACATCTTCTGACTGAATTCACCGGCAAACCCCCGCGCGCTGATCGCCCATGTATTAGCGTTGATGGATGCGACCTGAAGACCGGGTGCGAGCCGCAGGGCCTCCGCAATCGAGGTTGCACCCGACCGGCGGATGTCCTCCCGGGTGATCACGTAAATGGCGGCGGCCGCATCCGACAGCTGTTGGGGGCGGCGGGAGACCGATGTGACCTCGATGGTCATCAGGTCTTCCAGACTCACTTCCGCCCAATCCCGATCGTCCCCGGCAGCATCATTCGGCGCGCAGATGATCACAAGAGCCAGAATGGCAAGCCAACACCCTATCCGATCCATCGGGGGATGGATCAGGAATTTCCTACACACGGCTCAATGCTCCTTAGTGTGTGGTATCCAACCCATTGGGAGAGCTCCAACTGATGAGTCGGAATGAGATTGGCTCAACCTGAGACGATTCGATCTCGAGTGCGGATTCGGGAGGAGACCGTTCCCATCAGCATCAATCCACAACCGGCCAGGGCCCGGAAGGAGAGGGATTCGGCCAGCATCAGCCACCCCCCCAGGGCGGCGAAGACCGCCTCCAGGCTCATGATGATCGCCGCGTGCGCGGCTCGGGCTCGTCGCTGAGCGATCACCTGGAGCGTATAGGCGACCCCGGTCGAGAGGAGTCCCGCGTAGAGGATCGGTCCCGCCGCGTTCCGGATGCCGCCCGACGTGATGGTCTCGGAGACCAAAGCTCCACCCCAACTGAGGGCCGAGCAGGTGAGGAATTGCAGGCAGGCCAAAAGGATAGGATCATGATCGGGCGAGAAGCGTCCGATCACCAAGACGTGGCATGCCCAGAAGAGCGCGCTGCAGAGAACGAGGAGATCGCCCAGGGAGATGCGACCCAACCCGTCGGCCGCGCTGAGCAGATACAACCCCAACACGGCCCACATGGCGCCCACCCAGGTCCCGAGACCGGGGCGTTGCCCCCAGAGGAGCCCAAGCAAAGGGACGATAATGACATAGAGGCCGGTGATGAAGCCTGCCTTCCCGGCGGTGGTATAGACCACGCCGATCTGCTGGAGCGATGCGCCGAGGAAGAGAACCGAGCCCGCCGTGAGGCCCGCCCTCCAAGCGCGGGGCTCAAGAATGCGCCCCTGTTTGCGCAATCGGATGACCGGGAGGAGCACCACGCCCCCGAGGGCGAAGCGGATGGCATTGAAGGTGAAGGGTCCGACGTGTTCCATCCCCGCCCGTTGGGCGACGAACGCGAACCCCCAGACCGCCGCGGTGAGAAGGAGGAGGGCGTCAGCTCGAAGCGAATTCGCCTTCATGGGTCTCGTTTTGGAGTAGCTCCCGCGCCTCGTCGGCGCGCTCCGGGGGCACGAAGACGATCGTGCTGAGCGCCCGCTGGGCCATGCGCCCGGCGCTGCGAGCGATCGGATGCAGGCCGAGCGCTTCCTCTCCTTGAACCACGTAGGGGATGTCCGCGGAGTCCAGCACGGACTTGATGACCGGGAGCATGGCGCAGTCCGCGGTTCGATACACGGCAACCAAATCGGCGTCAGGCCACACGGCGACCTCCATGGATTCACTACCTCGAAACGGCTATGATACCACAGGGAGGAGAGAGATGGATCGTTTCCGGCTGGCCAATCGAGAGATGTGGGATCGGTTGACCCCGATCCACGCGGCGTCCGACTTCTATGACATGGAAGCCTTCCTCCGCGGCGACTGCACGCTGCAAACGGTCGAGGTCGAGGAGGTCGGCGACGTCGACGGCAAGAGCCTGCTCCATCTCCAGTGCCACTTCGGACAGGATACGCTCTCCTGGGCCCGGCGGGGGGCAAACGTGGTCGGCACGGACTTCTCCGAGCCCGCCATCACCCTGGCCCGCTCGCTCGCCGACGAGCTGAAGCTCGATGCGCGGTTCATCTGCTGCGACCTCTACGACCTGCCCCGGCATCTCGACGGCGAGTACGACATCGTCTTCACTAGCGCGGGCGTCCTCTGCTGGCTGCCCGATCTCACGCGCTGGGCCGGAGTGATCACCCACTTCCTGCGCCCGGGGGGCATCTTCTACATCCGCGAGTTCCATCCGATGGCGGGGGTTTTCGATGACGATCCGCCGGTGACCGAACCCCGGATCCGCTACCCCTACTTCCCGTCGAAGGAGCCGCTCGCCTTCGACGATGCGGGAAGCTATGCCGATCCCGAGGCACCGATCCGGGCCGTGAGCTACGAGTGGCCGCACAGCCTGGGCGAGATCATCACCACCCTCGCCACCGCGGGGCTCCGGATCGAGTACCTTCACGAATTCCCCTTCAGCGGCTACCAGTCGCACCCCTTCCTGACGCGGGGCCAGGATGGGCTGTGGCGATACGAAGAGGGGCAGGCGAGCCTGCCCCTGTCGTTTTCGATTCGGGCCGTGAAGCCCCAGTAGCTACTGCGCGTCTCTCGCGATGCGGAACCCCACCGTGTGGTCGGCCGACCCGGGCCAGAAGGGATCACGTGAGGCGCTACGGCAATCGCGGGCGAAGTAGAACCAGCTCCCGCCGCGACGCACGTGCTGCTGACCCGTTTCACCCCCGGAGCCGGTCGGATCGGTCGCATCGTCGTCGGTGAACTCGGCGTAGGCGTCCCAGCACCACTCCCAGACGTTGCCGTGCATGTCGTAGAGCGCGAACGCGTTCGGGTCCTTGAGACCGATATCCTGCGTGCGCGGCCCGGATCCCTGATCGGCATTGCCGCAGTACCACCCCACCAGATCGAGGAAGGGATCGACCGTGCAATCCTCGACACCGAGATCCCCGTTGGTGATCGAGGTCGCGCTTCCCGCGCGGCAGGCGTACTCCCACTCGGCTTCGGTGGGGAGCCGGTAGCCATTCGCATCCGGATTCCAGATTACCGTGGCGAGCGTGATCGAGCCGTCGACCTCCTCGAGAACGGTGATGTCGTAGGCGGCGTCGAGCTCCTGTGCCGCGGAAAGGGCGTTGCAGAAGCTTGCCGCATCATACCAGGTGACGTTCTCGACGGGCCGGGCGTCGCCCGCGAAGTAGGCCGGATTTCGCCCCATCACTTCGCGATAGAGAGCCTGGGAGACCTCGAGGTTGGAGATCTCGAAGTTGCCGGTCAAGGTGACCTGATGGGCGGTTTCATCCGCATCCCGCCCGAGTTCGTCCGCCGAGCTTCCCATCGTGAAGGTCGTGCCGCCCGCGACATCTAGCGAGATCATCTCGAAGGCGAAGGGATCGGCGGGCATCTTGGGACCGTCCACCACCGCGGTCGTGATCAACGGACCGTGACCGTCATCGAAGGTGAACTGGAAAGCGTGTGAGCCGAGATCGAGCATGCTTCCATATTGAAAGACCGCACCGGTGATGTAGTCGGGTTCGGCATCCGCCGGCGCCATATCGAACGCCTCCCCGTCGATCAGCACCTGGGCAACCAAGGGGGACTCTCCTTCGCTGTCTTGATAGGTGACCGAGTAGGTGAACGCCGTCGCGGCGTCGCCGCTGTCGGGAGAAACCGTCCCGCCCGAGAGGCTCGGGATCGTCATCCTGGCGGTGGCGATATTCGAAAGCTCGGAGAGATTCCCTTCTTCATCCCAGGTCTTGAGCGCGAAGTAGTAGTCCAATCCGGCGGTGAGGTCCTCCACCGTGAAACCCTGCGCGGTACCAGCCGCTTTGGGCAGCGGACGCTGCACGAACGCTTCGGCAGACTCCCAGGTCGAATCAGCGATCGGGCTAGTCGACCAACGCACATCGTAGAGGATTGCCAAACCCGCATCCCCATCGTCTCCGGGGGCGGTCCACGTGAGATCGAGCGTGGTCACATCCTGCAGGCGCGCGCCGAGATCGATCACCGCGGCCGGAGCCTCAGTGTCAGGACCCACGATCGGCCCCCGGAAGACGATCAGTCCTTCGTCCTCGTCGGCCACGCAGACGATGTTCTCCTCGTTGACCGCGACGCTGACGGCGTACGAAGTCACCACGTTCCCCAAATAGACGGGGCTGGCCGGGGACGAGACGTCGACCACGTGAAGCCCGCCCTCCTTGGCGGCCAGGAAGGCGACGTTGTTGCTCACCTTGACGGCCACACATTCGCCGTTCAATTCCAGCGAAGCCGTGTGCGCGAGCAGCTGGTTCTCGTCGATCTGCATGATGACCAGCCCGCCGAGGCCGTCGGCCACATAGACGTGGTCGTCGACTACATCGACGTCGTAGGCGTTCCCGGCGGTGTCGAGGTTGTCCAGGATCACGAGACAACCCGTGCACCACTCCGAGACGTCCAGAACCGTGATCCCCATCTCGTCGTCGGCGATGTAGGCGCGATCGTTCTGCACATCGAGGGCTTGGGTGTAGCCATAGGTCGATCCGAAGACCAAGTAGGTCAGCTTGCCGGGAACCTCGGGATTCGAGACGTTGATACGGATGCCCTTCCAGCTGTCGGCAAGGTAGACGGCGTAGGGATCACCGACCAGATCGGGCTGTACGACACAAATCCCCTTGCCGTCGACCGCGGTGGTGCCGCCCGTATCATAGCGGCGCACGTTCTCCGGCACCTCGCTGATGTCGTAGGTCGTCACCCCCTCGGTGCCGTCGACCACGAAGGCGATATCGCGCGCCGTACCGTCTCCATCGTAGACGCGGGCGACGCGGACGCGGTCGGCGCGCTTCTGCGAGTCGGCCCAGGTCACCTCCACCGGATTGTCCGGATCGGCGATACTGACGACGCGCAGACCGCCCTGCCCCGCCGCCACGTAGGCGTAGTTGCCGAAGATATCGACATCGTACGCTTCGCTCGGCATGGCAACGGTTCCGGTCCGGGAGTAGGGGCTCACCGGGGGCTCGTACAGGTCCTGTTCTCCGCAGCCGATGGCGGCAAAGGCAAGACCTGCCAGCAAGAGACGCATCATCATCCTGGCCACGCGATTCCTCCTCCTACCAAAGGGGCCGGCTGAGGGATAGCCAATACCGGGTCCCCGTGTAATCCTTCTCTTCTGACGGGTCGTCTTCGCCGATTACGCCGGCGGGGGCATCGGCTGTCCGCTCCGTGTAGCGGATACCGGCTTCGAGTGAGATGCGGTTCCAGACCGTCTTGGATGACCAGACCACGCGAGGTTGGAAGGACTCATCCAATCGACCCACGTGGAGCGGATCGACCGACAGCGGCCGCTCACTGGTATAAAATTGGCGGGCGTAATCGTATTGGAAGTAGATCTGATTGGTCTTGATCTTGACCAGCCCCTGGTCGAGCCAAGAGCAGAGGGTTTCCGCGAGGCCGACAATCCCGGTAGGCTGTTTGGGCCGGTAGGGTCGCGTCTTGGGCCGGTAGGTGATTCGGATCCGGTAGGAGTCCTTCTCGTAGGAGCCGTCACCGTCGTTATCGGATGTCTCGAGCGTCTCACCGACCTCATCGTAACCCCGAGCGGTTACGTCGGCATAGGCATAGCGCAGCCGCAACCTGAAACGCTTGTAGTAGAAGTCGGTGTCCAGGTCCCAATTCCATTCCCAGAGGTCGTTTTCCAAAAAGCGGCGGTTGTAGAAGCGCAAGGTGCGCCCGCCGGTCAGCGTGAATCTGAGCCAGCTCTTGGCCCGGTAGTAGTACGAGGCCGCGAAGGCGTTCCGCGTGATCTTGAAGTGGTAGTAGTCGTACGGCACGCTTCGCCAGGAGAGGAAGGGTTCGCGATCGCCGAGTTCCTTGATGTAGCTGTTCGGGGCGTAGGTGTATGTGGCTTCGAAGTAGTCCGAGCGCCGGACGTGCTGCCGGAAGCGGAGATTGATCTCCTCGTTGCTCTTGACATCGTTGCGGGCGTACTGCCAGAGCTTGTATCGGACGCGGAACCGTGTCCTTTTTCCAAAGAGCAGCCGATTCTTGTAGAACTCGATCTGGAAGGTCGGATTCAAGACCAGATCATCGTCGCTCTCGATGGCGAACTTCTCCGGGCGGTCACCCTGGCGGAAACTCTCGAGCGTATCGTCCGAGTAGCGGCAGATGTTGTCATCGTAGATGACCTCGAGACTGAAATCGCCGTTGGCCTGGATGCCCCAGTACGGTTTCGGCTTGACGACCTTGGGTTTGGGAACCGGGGGACCGTCATAGGAAAACTTGCCGAAGACGGGGGCATTCGCCTTGCTCCGTCCGGTGACGATGATCTTTTGGAGCCCGCCCGGGATCGCGAGGGTGATCTTCTTGCCCCCGGTCACCCCTCCGGTGCGACTGTCCTTGTAGGTGGATACACGCGATTCCTTCACCTGAAGCGCCCAACGCTGCGGCGGGAAGCCGGTCAGACCGGACAGGGTGACCCAGACGGTGTCAGGCGCCGGCGGTTCGGGCGGCACGTGTGCCCGCAGGTAGAACGACAGGATGCCGGGGCCCTGGATCGTGAGCGGGCAACCCTGATCGATAGGGTAATAGGTGCTGAAGCTGCCCGGTTTGCCGATCCCGACCCCCGCGGGCCCCGAAGCGCCGGGGCGGACGGTGCGGGCGGCGGCGGTTCCGATCGGCAGAGCCCAGACCAGAAGCCCCACCAGCGGCAGTGATGTGCGCAAGCCGACCCTCCGCATGCTCAATCCGTCCCGCCGTTGGGGCCCAAGGCATCCTTCGAGATCAGCGTCCGGGTCATGATTCCGGGGCCATCCTCGACCGGCCGCAGCATGAATGTCCATGATCCCGCGGGGACCTTGACGTCGATCCGCTTGCTCGATCCCGGAGCGAACTCCGGGCAGTCTTCGTATTCGGCGTCCTCGAACCGTTCCGTCTCGTACGTATAGGTGTTGAGGAGCTCACCGTTCCGCAGCATTTCCACGCCGTAGGACTGGGTGCCCTCCGCATTCGGCGAGAGGTTCAAGCGCGTGCGGATGATCAGTTCCGTGGGGCCGTTGACGCCCAGCACGACCGGGCGTGTGCGCGTGGCTTGGTAGTGCATGTAGTCGTTGCCACTCGGCATGATCAGCATGCAGGCGCGCGCAAATTCGCGCGGCGCATAGTGAACGAAGACCGGATCGTCGTCGTTGCGCTTGGCCTTTTCCTTGTACAACCGAACCGCTGCCGGTGTGCCCTCATCGCCGGAGCGGGCTTCGTAGATGTGACTTCCGCTCGGCACGTAGAGTTCGAGCGAACGCGAGGCTCCCACCGGGCTCGCTTCGTTTCCACACAGATGCGCCGACCGACTCTCCAGCGCCCGCATTTCCTGTCGATGGACCTCGACTCCGTCACGGAAGACGCGGATCATGTAGAGGCCATCGCCTTCCCGGAGGTGACGGCTCAGGATCTTCAGATGCGTGGGTCCTTGTAGGGGGAATTCCAGCGGGGATACGGCATCGAGTCGATAGTACTCACTCTCCCGGCTTCCCAGATCGATACAGACGACCTCGTTAGATCGTCCCGGACGAAAAGCGTCCCATGAGGTCTCAGCCGGGGCAACGACCGTCCCGATGGCAATGATGTACAAGAGGAGCAGGATCCCTCGGATGCGCATGGTGGCCTCCGGTACCTCTAAGCTGCTTGCCTGCCAAACATCCGCTGCGGGAAGCCCGGAACCACCAACCACGCCGTAAGGAGCAGGTAGACGACGAGAAGAACCGCTGCGATCCGCACGTCGTACATCTCGGTTGTTAGGGCCCCACCCTCCGCGACGTTGGGCATGAAGGTCGGAGCCACCGGCAGCGCGTAGTCCTCGGCGATCGAGTTCAAATTGCCCAGATGCAGGACGGGCACCCCCTCGCGGGCCAGCTGAACCATGGTGCCGGCGCGGGGCCAATTCCACTTCCACAGATCGAAATGGAGCCCCGACGTGAGGGACCAGCCGAACATCTCGCGCATGTCCCGCAACGGGACGCCGAGACTGGCCAGATTGCCCCCTACGTTGACGTAGGCCTTGATGCGCTGCCCGCGGGCCTCCTGGCGGTAGAGCTCCATGCGCCGCCGGATGCTGTCGTCCAGATTACGGCTCTCGTGACGGGAGATGCTATTGCGATCGGCGGCCTCCCAAATCAGACGAAGGGCGTTGGCGCTGGCGCTCCCGCCCCCCATGTCGTCACTGCCGCCGGGCGAGGCGGCCAGCGAGCGGGTCTGGAAGATGCCGCGCTGATTAAGCGCGTGCTCCATGTCGAGCCAGGTGAAGTCGGGATCGGTGGCGCCGAACCCGGAGCCGCCGACCGAGGTGATCACGAGCGGTTTCAGGTCCATCGCCTCCATGGCCGCGTAGAGGTTGATGTTGGTTCCCGGCCAGGATCCCGACACCGAGACTGGAACCGGATCTCCCGGCTCCAGACCGATCTGCTGGAAGAAATCAACGATAATCGCCGCCAGGTTGGGATTGAGTGTCGTCCGCTTGTAGGAAACGCGGCTGGCCGACGTGCTGATCGGGCTGGTGCGGGGGCCGATCAAGCCGGTGAGGGCCGGATCGTTGCCCACATTGATCTCACCCTCCCGGACTTCCCGGATGGCGTCGAATGCTCGTGCCGCCAGCTCCACCGCGGCGCGCTTCTGTTCGTAGCCACGGGCTTTGTGTTCGCCTTTGGTGGCTTCCAGAATCATCTGACAGCCGATCGCGATGACCGCCAGGATCCCCAACGTCAGCTTTCGCTTGGTATCGATCGTCATGGCCAATCTCGGATCCTCCCGTCTACAGCGTCACCGCGATGCTCGTCAGATCTCCGCCATTGATCAGAATGAGAATGAAGCGAACGACCACGGCGGACATGAGCAGCGTACAAACCGTCTCCAGAATCCCCTGCCGGATCATCCAGTAGGCAATCAACCCGCTGATGATGAACCCGACGACCATCCCTTCCTCGAGCAGCGTGGAGGCACCGGGATTGGTGCCGAATAGCGGCAAGAGGGCATGGATTCCGAGACTGATCAGGTACCCCGCGAGCACGGAGAGCACCAGCGTGCGCCGGCCATAGAGGAGAACGACACGGCCGATCGCGCGAACGATCACCATGCCGACCATCCCCGCGAGGAGTGTAGCAATGATCCGCAGCGGCTGGTGCAGGTAGAGGGCGACGTACCCGGGTACGACCAGCCCTCCCGCGGTCAGCGCCAGCACCTCGGAGAAGAACAGGCTGGTCACCAACCCCAATCCGATCGCCTCAATCAGCAGAAGCATGTTTCATTCCTTCTCTCTCCAGCAACTGGACGAACTGAATGCCGAATCCGCCCATGTTGCCGATTCCCATGACCGAGCACTGCTTCTTGGTCAGAGCGAAGAGCCGCGTCAGCACCGACTCGGGGGCCGCGCCGCCCAGATTCACGAGTTTGTCGCGAGGCACGCCGTTGCGCACCGCCATCTCGATGAAGCTCGAGGCTTCGTCTCCCGCCACCAGATACCAATCGGCGGTCATCTCCTTCTCGATGATTCGGGCCATGTCGACCGCCCGCCGCATCCGATCGTGACGGTTACTGATCAGCACCGCCGCCTGGGGATCGCCGGCATCCTCTATCCCGATCAGCTTCCAAAGGAAGGAGGACGGCCCCTGGAGCTCGAGCAGCTTCCAAATGAAGGTCGTCGACTCGGGATCATTGGCCGCGAAGGCATTGATGAAGTCGATCTCCTTGCCCTCGCGCTGTACACGGGTGAGCGTCATGGCGCCGATATCGGGCGTGACGCCGTACATCCCCTTCAGCGCGGTTTGCCGATCAACTCCCGCGGCTTCACACACATCGAGAGCGAGGGCGACGTTGTCGGGGATCTCGATGTAACGGAAGCCCTTCATACCCCTGGGATTGGGTGCAGCGTCGGGTGTCGTCTGATGGAAGCTCGTACGGCGTGACTCGGCCCGCCGGCGCAAGAAGTCGGCGTAGCGATCCTCGGCCACGAAGAGCTTGCCCCCACGGGGAATCGTGCCGCTCAGTGCCCGCGCAACATCCTCCAACTGCGGGCCCATCACCTCTAGGTGATCAGGTCTCACGTTGGTGATGACGCCGATCGTCGAGTCGACAATCCGCTTTTCGCTGATGCGCTGGAGGTCGGGGCGAATCGCCATGCACTCGATCACCAGCGCCTCGGCACCCTCCTCCGCGGCCTTCCGGACAATGCTCAATTGCTCGCGGATGTTCGCCCCGGCGCGGCGGACGACCGGCTCCTCGGATCCGTCGGTGTGGATGAGTCGGGCAGCCGAGCCGGTGGTCTTGGCGAACGTGCGTAGGCCTCCGGCGCGCAGGCCGGCGGCGATCAGACGCGTCACTGAGGACTTGCCCCGCGTCCCATTGACGTGAATGCGCATGGGGATGCGGCGGAGCATCGAGCGATGCCGCTGCATCTCGATGAAGAAGATCGCCGTAACCCCGATGAGCAACACGAGCAGAATGAGCGCGAGGAAACTGAGCGCGGAATAGAAGGCCATAGAAGTTGTTTCCCTCCGACTGGCGATCTCCACCGGTCACTCCCGGACAGAGTCGTCCAGCAGAGGACCACCAGGGTTCCCCTCGGGGTCAGGCCCTCACTGCCGTGCCCGGGAGATGTCCACATCCCGATCCCTCCGTCTCGCCCCAGTTGAGACGTCCACCAGAACGGAATGATAATGAACGCGGAAGAGTATACCATCCCCCAATCCCCTTGGACACCCCATGATCTGGGGTCGGCGAGGAGAGGTTGACAGACCCCGACGTGTCTCCGTACCGTTGGGGATCGCGCATCGGGCGGGGAGGGGCACGCCGTGAGTCAGAAGGCTCGCTATCTGTTCATCGATCAGCTGCGGGGCATGATCATCGCGCTCATGGGGCTCGACCACGCCTCCAATTACTTCAATGCGGTCTGGAAGCGGGTCGACTACAACAACTTCCTTTTGGATTCCCCGGGGCAGTTCGTAATCCGTTATCTCAGCTACCTTTGCGCTCCCGGCTTCCTGATGCTCGCCGGGGCGATGGTCTGGCTCTCCCTGAACCGGCGCATCGAGAAAGGGGAATCCCCGGGTCGGGCCAGGCTCGCCTTCGTCCGACGCGGGCTCTTCCTCATCCTGGTCCAGCTGCTATGGGTCAATGCCAGTTGGGGGTGCTTTGCCCGCATCCGGCTTGATCACTACGGGATCATCGCCTGCATCGGATCGAGCATCGTACTGCTCG
>Ga0180432_10006369_pt1 | contig 15316 bp, 9 predicted proteins | sample SS_ome_10_FD_132414 | JGI IMG/M metagenome (GOLD analysis project Ga0180432, IMG submission 132414) | Hypersaline lake sediment archaeal communities from the Salton Sea, California, USA - SS_1_MS_2 metaG | ecosystem: Environmental > Aquatic > Non-marine Saline and Alkaline > Hypersaline >... | reverse complement strand
TGAAAGTGAAAAGCTGCCCGTTACGGGCGTTGCGGGTTGGCACCACGCAATCGAACATGTCCATCCCGTGGCCCACCGCCCTGATTATGTCCTGGGGCAAGCCGACTCCCATCAGGTATCGCGGACGCCCTGAATCCATGCGGTGACCCACAGCTGCGACCATCTGCTCCATGCGCTCGGGACCCTCCCCCACCGAGAGCCCTCCCAGGGCCATACCCTCGAACGGCATGGCCGACAGCTCTTCGAGGTGCCTCAGCCGCAGACTCTCGTCGAGGCCACCCTGCACTATCCCGAACAGGGCACCACCATCGGCGGACCTGGCATCCAGGCAGCGCCTGGCCCAGCGCGTCGTTCGCGCGCAAGATTCCTCGTGGTAACTCGCGGGAGCATCGTGGGGCGGACACTCGTCGAGCACCATCATTATATCGGAACCCAGGGTTTGCTGAATCTCTATCGCCCGCTCGGGGCTCAGCTCGTATTCGCTGCCGTCGATGTGGCTGCGGAAAATAACCTTTTCTTCATCTATCTTGCGCAACGCTGCCAAGGAGAACACCTGGTAGCCGCCACTATCGGTCAGGATGCTCCCGTGCCAGTCCATGAAACCGTGCAAAGAGCCGTGTGCGGCCACTACCTCCGGACCCGGCCGCAGTAACAAATGGTAGGTATTGGCCAGCACCACGCCGAAACCGAGCGCCCGCAGCTCGTCCGGATCGATTGCCTTGATGGTCCCCGAGGTTCCAACGGGCATGAACAGGGGTGTCTCGAACTCTCCCCTGCGGGTGAGAAGCTTGCCGGTGCGGGCCTCGCAGTCGGTCGCCCGCCCGGTCTGTTCGAAGCGGCACAGATCACTCATTGCCGACCCTACCAGTGATGAACATGGCATCCCCGTAGGAGTAGAAACGATAGTCATGCTTTACTGCTTCTTCGTAGGCCTTTTTCATGCGCTCGACCGAGGCAAAAGCACATACCAGCATCAGCAGGGTGGAGCGCGGCAGGTGAAAGTTCGTGAGCAACGCATCGACAAGCTCGAAGCTGTAGCCGGGCCTGATGAACAGATCCGTCTGCCCCTTGCCGGCCGGAACTTTCTTACCATCGAACGCCCCCTCGATAGCCCTGACCACGGTGGTACCGACTGCCACCACGCGCCTTCCGGTGCTACGGGCCGTGTTGATCGCCGAGGCCGCCTGGTATGTTATCTCGTACCTCTCCGGGAGCATGTGGTGCTGCTCCACCCCTTCGCAGCGCACGGGCAAGAAGGTGCCCGGCCCCACGTGCAGGGTCACACTGGTCAGCTCAACACCGCGTTCCTCTATCGCTGACAGCAGAGGCGGGGTGAAGTGCAAGCCGGCGGTGGGAGCAGCCACCGCTCCGGGCTTGCTGGCATAAACGGTCTGGTACCTGCGGCGATCTTCATCCTCCAGCGAAATCTCCTCTGGCCCGCGCCTGATGTAGACCGGCAAGGGCACCTCGCCGTGAGAGTCGAGGTACTCGTCCACCGCCGTCGGCAGCCTCAACTCTACCTCGGGACCCGGCGTTGAATGGCCATTATCCGTTCTGACGGCCAGGGCCGAGCCAGGCAGCCGTACCTCGCTCCCCGGCTTGAGGGGGCGCGAGGAACGGAGCAGGCACGTGAAGCGCTGGCAGATTTTTCCGTCCTCCTGCCGGGTTTTGCCCAGGGGACGATCCAGCAATATCTCGACTCTTCCGCCGGTAGGTTTCTCGCCCCGGAGGCGAGCGGGAATCACCCGCGTGTCGTTGACTACGAGCAAGTCCCCGGGCCGCAGCAGTTCGACTATTTCTCCGAAGCGCCTGTGCTGAAACTCACCACCGCTACCAACGACCATCAGGCGTGACTCGTCACGCCTGTCCGCCGGCCTCTGGGCAATGCGTTCGGGGGAGAGATCGTAGTCGAACTCGGATACCAGCATTTCGTCTTTACAACCTCGCACCGCTCGCCAGGGCTAGTACATCGCGCTCAGGCGGGTTCCCGGGAAGTAGTGGGCCAGTATCGAGCGGTAGTTCTCTCCGCGCAAGGCCTTTCCGCGCGCGCCCCACTGGCACATACCGACTCCGTGACCCGAACCGTGTCCCTTGAACACCACACAGCCTTTGCCCTGCTCAATATCGAATTCGCCGCTGGGAAGCACGTCAGGCCCTATCAGCATTCTCAAGCGGTGTCCGCTAAGCCGTAGAAGGCTGCCTTTTCCCCCGCGCAATGCAATGACATGTCTGCCTTTACCGACCCGCACTTTTTCCACCGTCCTCAGGTTACCGATTCCCCTGCTGCCAGCGGCCAGCCTGGACGCCAGTTCCCGCGGCGTGAGCTCGACGCGCCACTCGTGCTTCGGACAATCCTTGCAATCAGGATCCTCAACGGCGACCAGGTAGTCGACGGCATTGCCGAAGACCTGCTCGGCAGACCTCGTGCGCCCCCCGCAGCAAGAGTGAAACAGCGCCTCGGCCGGCACGCCCCGGTAGGTGAGCACCTCACCGGCGGTAGATGCAACGGCCTTGCGCGTGCGTTCGGCCTCTTCGTCGATACCCTTGTAAACCTGGTCGAGGACGCTCACCGAGAGGTCATATTCGTCCTCCTGGCGATCGAGGCAGCGACGCACCGCGTAGGTGCGCGATGCCACGGCCTGTGCGCGCAGAGCTTCCAGAGGCCAACTTGCCGACATCTCGGCGGCCAGCATGCCCGTGAGATAGCGTTCGAGACCGAGGCGGTTGACGACCAGCAAGCCTGCGGGGCGCGAGTAGACTTCGACCCTGCCGACCAGGCGCCGCTTTCCAACCCGCACATGCCCTTCTGCCTCCAGAAGAACCGAGCGGGGCTTCACCTCGACACCGGGCAGGCGCAGGCCCTCGTCACCAGAGACTATCGGCAAGGGCCCCGCGTGACCTTCGAGGAGCACGTCCCCCACGTCGCCGTCTTTCACGACCAGCCCATCGGCCGAGACCCGTATGCTCTTTCTGCCTGAAGAAACCGCCAGCCTTACCGAGTAGCCCTCGGCCCACGCCGCAGAGACGGGCGCAAGCGCCGCGAGCGACCAGAGCATCACCGATCTGATCGTCATCGAACCCTTTGCACCAGATCCGTTATGCGTTTCTCGTTGAAGCCGACCACCAGCTGGTTGCCGATCTTGATCACCGGTACGCCTGTGACCTCGACGCCCGCGGACTGGGCGAAGCGCATCATCTCCATCAGGGCTTGCTTGTCTTTCTCGATGTCCTTTTGTTTGAAGGGTACGTTCAATTGCTTGAGAAGTGTCCTGGTCTTGCGACAATAGCCGCACCAACTCGTCATGTACAATATGATGTCGCCACCGGCCAGTTTACGGGTTGCGGGTTGTTTGTCTGTTGCCACTTGCTTCATGGCCAGATCGCGGCTCTTGATCTTGGCCCGCTTGAGCATTATCTCCAGCTCACGGGTCATCGACAGGGCCGCCTTGAGTTCCTGCACGTGTCCCTTGGCCAGATCCAGAAGGTGCCAGGCTTTCCTGGTCAGGCTGCTCTTCTCCGTTCTGCCGACCCGGGCAGCCTTTTTCAGCCAGTCAACCGCCACATCCCACTCCCCCTGGTCGAAGGCCGTCTTGCCGCGCAGGAACTGATTCCTCTGATCTCGGGGATCTATCTTGACCAGCCGCTCGCACAGTTCCTCGGCACCTCCGAAGAGTTTCATTTCCGGGTGTAGGTAGTTTCGCACCTGCAGCCTCAGCAAGGGCTGGTGGTTGCCATCGAGCATCAGGCCCCGCTCGCAGAACAGCGAAGAGAAGGAGACATCTTTGCGCCTTTCTCTCAGGCTTCTTGCGGCCGCGTAGAACATGTCGGCCAGCAGAGATCTTTCGGGCGCAGTAAGGCTCGGAACCTGGCCAGGTTCGAAAATCTCCAGCAAGTCCTCGAACTTCTTGGCGACCAGAAGTTCTCTGGCTTTCTCCAGGTCTACCAGACCGCTTCTTTCGTCTTCGTCCAGTTCAACCGCTGGCAGGGGTTTTTCCTTTTCCGCAGTCGCGACCGGCTTGGCCTTCTGCGGCGTCTTTCGTTCTTGTTCGCCCTGCGGCTCTGGCGGCGTCGGCGAAGCCGAACGTTCTGCACAGCCGGCCAGCAGTGCACCCCCCAGGATTACAACGATTGTCGAAGCAATAATCTTTTTCATAGCGCAATGCAATAACGGGCAGCCGCATTTGTCAAGTCGATAGCGGATCGGTCGCACCTGGGCGTATTTGATGAAAACTCTTTACTAGCACCCCCGGCTGTCACAATATTCCGCATGAACCGGCCCCCGGATTGCGAAAGATGAAACTATTCAGACGCAGCATCGCCCTCAAGATTGGTTTTCTTATAGGGCTTTCATGCCTGGCCGTCAGCCTGGCAGGCCTGGTATGGATGCTGCTGCTTCTCAGGGCCGATATCGTGGAACACTCGCGCCGCTCGATGGATGCTGTCACGGACGCCATACAGACTGGCTTCAGGGCGTTCGACAAAGAGCGCGACAGTCATCCCTTGTCGGAAATGCTGGAGGATCTCTCTGTCCGTGACGAGATCCTGCGCCTGAGGATTTTCGACTCCACAGGCAAGATCATCTGGTCGAAGGACGCCGATGAACCCGGCAAGTTACTTTCGGCCGGTATCATCGAGCGCTTTCGCTCGGGGCGAACCTTCCTCGAGCCGGACACCTCCGAAAAGACACTCCAGGTGCTCAAGCGCGTTCGCGCCGGACCGTCATGTATCGGGTGTCACTCGAGACAACCCGGCGCAGAGGGGCTCGAAACCGGGGACTTGCTGGGTGGCATGCACATGCAGGTCTCCTACGCCGGATTGACGGAAAAACTCACCCAATACGGACACCTGCAGGTCATCACGACCCTGTTGCTGGTGGCCTTCGTGACGGTCATGACAATCCTGCTGGTCAAGGTGTTCATGGGCCAGCCCCTGCGCAGGTTGATTCATTCCATCGAAGCCGCCGAGAGAGGCGATTACCTGAACCGGGTGGAGGTCAGCACCTCCGACGAGATAGGCGATCTCGCCGAGAAACTGAACGCCCTGCTGGTCAAGCTTACCGACATACAGGTTTCCAGAATAGACTCCGACATGGAGCTGGACATTGCCCAGCGAGAGCTGAAGCTGAAATCCCAGCTTGAAGAGAAAAACCGAATCATCGAGGAGACCAACCGCAAGCTCACAAGGCGCCTGAGTCAATTGGCGCTGCTAATCGACATCAACAGCGCGCTCGCCACATCCCTGCAGACCGATCAGATAATAAAGTCCGTCGAGGAGAAGATCTCCCAGGCATTTGGCTTCGACGGCTTCTTTGCCTTGCTCACTCAGCCGGGCGGGGGCAACCCGAGCATTCAGTCAGTGCTCGACAAGCAGTCTGCAGAGCTTCTGGGCCGCGAAGTCGATCCGCTGCACGGCTTGTTCACCAGGGCGCTACGCATCAAAAAAACCGTTCTGGTGGACGATCTCTCGAATTCAGTACTTGCTGGGAGCGATGAGGAACTGCTCCCCGGACACGGTTCCTTCCTGGGTGTCCCGCTGGTTCACAAGGACGAGATCCTCGGGCAACTGAACTTCTTCCGCCAGGAAAAAGATGCATTCCCCGAAGACACTGTGCAGCTACTGGGCTCTGTAGCCCACCAGGTGGCAATGGCGGTCTCCAACGCCCGCCTGTACCAGGAGAAGCTGGACATGAGTGTCACCGACGAGCTGACGCAGCTTGCAAATCGCCGCCTGCTCAATACGCGCCTCGAGCTCGAATGGAACAGGGCACACAGGTTCGATATACCCCTTACTCTTTTGATGGTCGACATCGATCATTTCAAGAAATACAACGACCGCAACGGGCATCTGCTGGGCGACAAGGTTCTAAAAGGGGTTGCCCGTATACTGGAATCGAACACGCGTAAGGTAGATACGGTCGCGCGCTTTGGCGGCGAAGAGTTCGTCATAATCCTGCCCGACCAGGACAAGGCTACCGCCTCGGCGGTCGCCGACAAGCTGCGCGGTGCCGTGCGCAACGGTAGTTTTCCACGCACTCACAGCCAGCCCGGCGGGCACCTGACCATCTCGGTCGGGGTGGCCGGCTACCCTGACGACGCTTCCGAGGCCAGTGTCCTGCTGGCGCGCAGCGACCTGGCCCTCTATGCATCCAAGCGCGCCGGCCGCGACCGCACCATCGCCTACCACGAGAACATGCGTTCGATGGAAGAAGAACACCGCCTGGCACTGGCCGCCAAGCAGGCCCGCCGCCGCTCGCGCCGGCGCAGCAAGAAGAAAAAACTCGACCTTATCGACCCTACCTGATCGGGCTTGCGTCCCTACGGGTTCACGGAGATTTCCGTATCCACCGGCTGGCTGGGCGTGTTGTAAGTATCGTATACCACCAGGCGCACTATGTAGGTTCCGTGCATGTCGGGGGTGAAAGAGGTAGTCGGCTGATCGGTGCTGTCCAGTGTGGCCTGGCTCTGTTCGTCCTGGGCGTTCTTGGGAAGGAACAAAAACGACCACTGGTAGCGGTCGACGCTGTCGCCTGCATCTGGATCGAAACTGTCGCTACCGTCAATATTAATCGGATCGAGTCCTTGTACGGTCTGGGTCGGTGGCTCGATTACCGCCACCGGGGGCAGGTTTGCCGGGGTGTCCTTGCTGACCGCCACCAGGATGTAGGGATTCGAATCGCTGGGGCTGTCGTGCTCGATCTCGAGCTGGCCCATCTCGTTTTCGATAGAAGTGTTGTCGGTGAAAGTCACCTGGAAAGTCTGTTCATCGGCGGGCATAATAACCAGCGGGTTGCCGGGAAAATCGCCCGGCAGGCCTTCTACGCCGAAGACCGGCGGATCACCGGGGTTGTACATCGGATCGAAGGCAATCGAGGTTATCGTAAGCTGAGCGTAACCGACGTTGCGCAGGCTTACTTCCTGTGTATCGGAACCGCCCATCTCCACGCCGACGAACTCGACGAAATCCCGCGGGGTAGCCTCGAGGTCGGGACGCACGTCGGCGCCCAGGGTGACTACGACCGGTGATTCATCGACGTCGTTCGAATAGATCTTCAGCGAGCCGTCATCGCGCCCCGCATCGGCTGGTGAATAGGTGACCTGGATGATCTGCTGTCCCATGCCAGGCACCGAGAAGACTTCGCTCGGATTGATCGTGAACTCGCCGGGCTGGCTGCCTCCGGTGAGCTCGAGCCCGGTGATCTCCAGGGTGCCCGAGCTGGTGTTTTCAACGGTTACGTCCTGGGTATCAGAGCCCCCCTGGGTAACCCCCTCGAAGGGCAGGTGCAGGGGATGTACATCGATGTCCGGTTCGAACGATGAGGCCAGCATCCTGACAGTGAACTCCTTGTCGGGCAGGTCGTCGTCGTTGGTCATGAGATCGATGCCCGAGTTGTCGGAGCCCGATTCGTCCGGGGCGTAGACCAGGGTCAGCATCTGGTCGCCGCCCGGCGGAATTTCGATGTTTTCCTGTCCGGGCTCGAGCAAGCCGAAATCCTCGACTTCTCCGATTATCCCGAACAGCTCGAAACCTTCCATTATCAAGGGGATGTTACCGACGTTTTTCAGAAGCGCCCGCAGCTCGCGGTTGGCGCCGGCCGATACCTCGCAGAAGTTTAACGACGCCCGTACGGGATGCGAGTTGGTGGCTGCATCCATCATCACCTGGCAAACAGGCGTGTCGTTGGGCGGCGGGCAGGTCTCTTCGGACTGGCAAACGACCTCGAGCTCGGCGTTTGGCGGGGCGCCTTCGCCGCTGAGCTGGATGGCACAGGGGTTCTTGCTCAGATCGTCAGGGTTGCACTCGTCGGGGTCGTTGGTCAGCAGATCGAGCACGTCGTGATCGTCGGCGTCTTCGGAGGCAGGGTCGTACTCGATCACCAGCTCTATGGAGGCCCCGGGCCCTACGAAGTCCGGTACCGCCTCGATCTCCTCGACTCCCTGGATGCCAAGGATGGTGAAGGGGCTCGCGTCGCCGCCCTGTACGGCCACCGTGTCGAGGGTCAATCCTGAGCCGCCCAGGTTCGTGATCGTGAGTATCTGCTGCTGCGGATAACCTACTGCCACGTCATCGAATTTCAGCGAAGTCTTGTCTACCTCGAGCTGCGGCGCTCCGAAACGATCGCCGCCGCACTCGCAGTTTACAAGCGGCCCCGAGCAGAGCAGGATCACGATAGCCAGACCGCATGCCTTGGCCAGTGGAATAGAACGCCTCATGGGAATCCTCCGCGGGAGATTGACCAGAACACAGGCAGCAGTCTAGCACGCGCCTTCGAAACAGATCAATCGCTCCAAAAACCCCGTTCTGCCGTACCGCTGGGTCGCCTGCCCGTCTCAAGTCCCGATCAGGATCAGCTCTTCCTGCTCGTCGCCGGCCACCACCACTTCACCATCTGACTTGATGAAGACGTCGATCTCCGAGCGCACCGCCATGCGATCGGTGAGGTATATGCCGGGCTCGATGGAAAAGCAGATGCCCGGCACGAGGCGCCGCTCGTCCTTGGTCTCCAGGTTGTCGATGTTGACCCCGTTGCCGTGGACCTCCTCGCCTATCGAGTGCCCGGTACGGTGGATGAAGTAGTCGCCGTAACCGGCCTCGATCACGACCTTGCGACAGACATCGTCGACCTCGTAGCCGTGACAGGTCTCGCCCTTTTTGAACTTGTCGCGCACGAACTCGACCGCCGCCTTGCGGGCATCGCGTACCACACCGAATATCTTGACGTATTCTTCGGGCGGCTCGTCGCCGATGTAGCCGCACCAGGTTATGTCGTAGAAGATCGACCCGGGCTCCTTCAACTTGGCCCACAGGTCGATCAGCACCGTGTCACCCGGCTTGAACTCGTAAGTATTCTCGCCGGTCGGCTCGAAATGCGGGTTGGCCGGGTGTTCGTTGACGCCCACGATGGGAAACTCGTCCTGGCAGGTGAGACCCTCTTGCTCGAAGCGCTCGACGATCCACTGCTGCAGCTCGTACTCTGTCAGTCGCTTGCCCTCGGCTATGAAATCGCCGATCTTGGCATAGGCCTCGTCTTTTATGCGCTGTATCTTCTCGCCGGCCTCCAGGTGCGAGCGGTAGCCGGCTTCGTCGATGACCGCCTCGAAAGTCTGCACCAGGTCGGCCGAAGAAACCACTTCATAGCCCAGCGAGCGAACCAGGTCGATAGTCCCGCCATCAATCGTTGAAACGTAGGGAATGGAGGCCAGGGGCGAGAACTGCATGGCCACCTTCTTCGCGTCACCGAGGATCTCTGGCAAGACGGCGTGCAGTTCCTTCCAGCCCAGGTATGTGCGCTTGGCGCCCGGTAGCGTGTCGAGCTTGGTGGGCTCGACCTTGTGAGCCAGGCGAACCGGCTCTCCTTTGGCCGGAATGAAGTAGAACCAGCGCCGCGAGGTGAACTTGCCGAAATCCATGCCCAGCACACGATAGGCAATCGGATCACGGTTGTGGAAGTCATAGAAAAGCCAGCCGTCTAGGCCGGATTTCTGCAGCTCGGACTGAATACTCTCGAGATTCATGACACCTCCCTTGGCTTGCGTCTGTGGCACGCATAGCCCATCGACTCTTCGAGGTCAAGGATGCCAAGTGACTGAGCAGTAGAACCGAGCAGTAGAACCGGGAGGTTTTTCTTCTGCGGAGGTAGGAGCTTGCCGCCTTCAGCGGCCTTCGGCCAACTCGACCAGTTGCTCGAACTCGGCGCGGAAGCCGTAGCGGTCATCCGAACGGCCGGAAGCGGCCAGGTCCCCGACCATGCCGAAGGTGGCGGAGCCCTTGTACTCTGAATCCCTGAGCAGCATTCCGAAGGCGGCCACCGCGGTGGCGAACCTGAAATCGGGACTTGCCGATCTCAACGTCTCGCCCCGGTCGACGACCGGCCTCTCGATGAGCCGGCTCTTAGAGCCCTGCGGCTGCTTGTAGCGCAGCTTGACGGTCAGCAACTCTCCCGAGCCCGCCGCTGCACCCGTCTCGGATGGCCGCTGGTACTTCAAGGCATCCACTTTCGGCGTATCGATTTCGACCCCGACCGGCACCACCTCGTAGAGGGCGGTCACGGTGTGGCCGGCGCCGATCTCACCGGCGTCGACCGTGTCGTCGTTGAAATCCTCTTTGGCCAGAATGCGATTCTCGTAGCCGACCAGCCGGTAGGCGTTGACCTGGGACGGGTTGAACTCGACCTGGATCTTGACGTCCTTGGCAATGGTTACCAGGGTGGCGGCGATCTGGTGGCCGAGTACCTTCTTGGCCTCTTGCACGGTGTCGATGTAGGCGTAGTTGCCGTTGCCCTTGTCGGCCAGCATCTCCAGGTTGGAGTCCTTGTAGTTGCCCATGCCGAAGCCCAGCACGGTCAGGAACACCCCGCTCTCTGCCTCTTTCTCGATCAGCCTGATCAGGTCGCCGTGGGAAGTCTGGCCAACGTTGAAATCGCCGTCGGTCGCCAGGATGACGCGGTTGTTGCCCTCGGCGACGAAGTTCTGCCTGGCCACGGCGTAGGCCTGTTTTATGCCCGCCGAGCCGTGAGTCGAGCCGCCGGACTGCAAACGGCTCAGGGCCCGCAGGATGGTCATTTTGTCGTCACAGGTGGTGGGCGGCAACACCAGGCCGCTGGAGCCGGCGTATACCACCATAGCCACCCGGTCGCGCTCGTCGAGCTTGCCCAACAGCAGGCGCATGGACTGTTTCAGAAGCGGCAGCTTGTTGGGGCTGTTCATGGAGCCGGACACGTCGATCAGGAAGACGAGGTTGGAGGCCGGGCGCGAGTCCCAGTCCATCTCGCGGCCCTTCAGTCCGATGCGCACCAGGCGATGCTCCGTCTTCCAGGGCGCCTCGGCCACATCGACGTTGACCGAGAAAGGATGTTCGTCTTCGGGCTGCGGGTAGTCGTAGTCGAAGTAGTTGATCATCTCCTCGATCCTGACCGCGTCCTTGGGCGGCATGCTGCCCTGGGCCAGGAAACGCCTCACGTTTGAGTAGCTGGCGGTGTCCACGTCAATCGAGAAGGTCGAAAGCGGATTCTGGGCGACTTCCTTGAACTTGTTCTCCACGATGTGATCGTAGCTCTCGGTGTTGAAGCCGGGCTGGTGCGGATCGCCGTCGGCAAATTGCTCCCGCGCTTCCCTGCTTGCCACGATTGCCCCGTCGTAGCCCTGCGCCCCGGCCTGGGGGCCAAAGCTCTTCAGGCTCCTGTGCCTGTAAACCTGGTCTTGACGCGTTACCATACCGGGGTATTGCTCATTGCCGGCCAGCGAATTCGAGGTGCTGGAATACATCGCCCTGATATTGTCGCCGTAGAAAGACACGAGGCCCACCCCGACAAGCAACAGCACGACGAAGGTGCCACCCAGGGCAAAGGCCAGTCTTCTCCAACTGAAGCCGCCGGAAGGCCTGCTCTCCTCATCTTCTGTCTGTCCCGCCTGCTCCAGCGCCGCCTGGCGGGCCCGATCCAGTCCCGGGCTCTCGGCGCTCTGTTGGCGGTAGGCCCTGGCCAGCACCCCGGCGGTGGAGCGGATTTCCTCGACCGCCTTGGCCGCCTGGGCGTTTTCGGGCTCGGCCAGTGCCTTTTCGATTTCCTCGCGCTCCGCGACCTCCAGCTCTCCAAGCGCGTATGCAGTCAGTCTCTGGTCATCTATATCGAGTTTCATGACTTGTTCCTCCTTTTAGAAGTCTCGCTCCCGGCAGCGATCGAGGATCACTCGCTGGCTGTCGCCAGCTCGCCCCTCAGGCTGCGGATGGCCGTATGGATCAGAAAGCCCACGTTGGATTGCGAGTTTCCCGTGATCTCGCTGATCTCGCGGTAGCTGAAGCCAGCCTGGAACCTGAGGCGCAAGACCTCTTTCTGTTTATCCGGCAAGGTCTCTACCGCTTGCAAAACCTTGCCGATAGCCTGCTTTCTCTCCGCCGCTTCGCCGGGGCTCGTACCCTGATGCTCCAGCTCGGCGAGCCGGCTCGTATCTGTGGGTGTCATGCGTCTCTCCTTTCTGACGAGGTCTATGACCCCGTTGCGACAGACGGTGTACAACCACTGGGCCAGGTGATCCTCGACCCTGGCGCGATCGGCTTGCCAAAGCTTCAGAAATGTTGCCTGCACTACCTCGCGCGCCCTCTCCACGTCGCCGATCTTGGCCCTGGCGTAGGCCACAAGCGGGCGCTCGTACATCTCGACCACCTTTGCTACCCACTTGCGCTTGGAACGGATTTGCCTCATTGCTGACACCCTTTCCCTCAGCCGGCTGAGCTGTCACCAGAATCTCGATCGGCCTTCTAATGGATACTACGCGCCGAAAGGAGTTTTCTTAGTTTCGAAAACGCAAAAATCCCAGATTGAAGCCGAATTGTACAGTATTTTTAGGCTGCTTAGGCCCGAAGAGATATCTGCTGGTCCGCTTGGTCAGGCCCCCTGTAAACAGGGCATGCTTGACACACGCCCCCGATCGGGGGGAACGTCTAAGCGGTATGTGGGGCCCTTCTGAAAAACTGACCCCGAGGGTCGCGCGCCTGCGTAAGGAGTATTTCTCGTTCGAAGAACGTGATTTCAAGAACGAGGTGCTGCCCTTTACCACCGGGCGCGACAGAGACCAGGTCTGGACACCTCACAACTGGAGCGTCGTGCCGGAGATGTTCCCTTTCTTCGACGCCTACGCAGATAGCCTGGCAACCATGGCAAGGCCGGTCACCCTGCCGCAGGGTTTTTTCGACTGGCCACTCGTCGAGCGACGCGCCGAGTTGTTCTCGCTGGTAATCGAAGCGCATCTGCAGGTTGACATCCTGGAGGGTGAGCTGATCGTCGGCGGGCAGTTTAACACAGCGCTGTCGCTTTGCCTGGACGCCAGGGAAGGCGCCGAGTACGAGAGGCTGGAGGACAAGTTCATCCGCGCGGTGCGCGAGCTGGACGAACTGGGCATTGGAAACTGCGGCGCAATACCTGGCCACATTATACCCAACTATTCCGGTTTACTAAGCAGAGGACTTAAAGGGCTGGTTGATGAATCAGAGGCCTTCGGAGAGGGCAACGAAGAACAGGCGGCGCTGCGCCGGGCGCTTGGCAGGACGGCTCGGGCGGCGCGCGAGTTCGCCGGGCGCTACGCTTTTGAGGCCGAGCGGCTGGCCGCGGAACAGACCGACGCCAAACGTCGCGGCGAGCTCATGGAAATCGCCCGCATCTGCCGCAAGGTGCCCTGGGAGCCGGCCGGTAGCCTGCACGAGGCCCTGCAATCGTTGTGGTTCGGCCACATGCTGATCATGGCGGCCGAGAGTTATCCCGGCCCCGGCCTGTCCCACGGGCGCATAGACCAGTACCTTTACCCGTTCTACAAGAAAGACATCGACTCCGGGCGCCTGAGCCGGGAGCAAGCCAAAGAGCTCTTTCACTGCTTCTGGATAAAGCACAACTACGCCTACGACTACCAGGGGCGAGTGGGCAACAACCAGGGCATCAACTCTTCTTTCGGCCAGCTGATTACCCTGGGCGGGATCGATGAGCACGGCAAAGACGCCTCCAATGATTTGACCTGGCTGTTGCTCGAGGTCATCGAGGAAATGAACCTGCTCGAGCCCAAGCCGAACATACGCCTGCACGCCAACGTTCCCCGAGACCTGCTCGAGCGGGTGGCAAGCATGGTTGGCCACACCCAGGGCTCGCCCTTTCTGATCAATTTCGACGAAAATGCCATGCAGGGCCTGCGCTTCCAGGGCCTGGACGAAGAGCGCCTCTGGGACTACGCCCCGGTGGGTTGCCTGGAAAACACCCTGCAGGGAGACGACCGCTCCGGGACGGTGGACGTCAACCTCAACCTGGCCAAGGCGGTGGAACTGGCCCTGTTCGACGGCCGCGACCTCATGAGCTCGCGGCGCGTGGGTCCGCGCACAGGCTCTCTCGAGGCACATGCAGATTTCGAGAGCTTCTACGACGCCTACAAGGCACAGCTGTCCCACCTTCTGAAACACATCATCTCGGTCAACAACCAGGCCGATTCCATCCGTGCCCGTTTCCAGCCGACACCCTTCTTGTCTCTGCTGGTCGACGGCTGTGCCGAGCACGGCCGTGATATCACGAGCGGCGGTGCACGGCACAACTTCATCACCGTCGAGGGTATCGGCCTGGCCACCGCGGTGGACTCGCTGGCCGCTGTCAAGCGCCTGGTCTACGAGCAGAGGCGCATCGACAAAAAGCGTTTGTGTGAGGCAATTCGCAATAATTTCGAAGGGTTCGAGAAAGAAAGACTGACTCTGATCAACAAGGCGCCAAAGTATGGCAACGACGACGAGGCTGTCGATTGCCTGGCTGGAGAGGTTTCGGATTTCTGGACGCGCCAGGCTGCCAAGGAACATTCCCCGGCCACCGGCAGACGCTACCGCGGCGGTTACCTTTCCTGGAACTACTGGGTAGCCTATGCCCCCAAGACGGCGGCCACCCCCGATGGCCGCCGCAGGGGCACCTACCTGAGCAACGGCACCTGCCCGGTCACCGGGCGCGATGCGCTGGGCCCCACCGCCAACACCCGCTCGGTCGGCCGCCTGGGACTCGAGACCGCGCCCAACGGCGACAGCCACACGATTACCCTCTCCCCGGCGCTGGTGCGCGACGATGAGCACATCGCCAAGCTGGCCGCCTTTCTCAGGGCCTATGCCACCGAGGGGGGCACCGCCCTGCAGATCAATATTCTCGACCCCGACACACTGCGCCGCGCCCAGGCCGATCCGACCGATTACGGCAACCTGCTGGTGCGCGTCACCGGCTACAACGCCTACTTCGTAACCCTGGGCAGGGAAATCCAGGACGAGATCATCTCCCGGGTAGCCCACGAAAGATGTACCCTGGGCCCATGACGACGACTTCGTGCACCTTGTTTTCGCTGCAGCGTTTCTCGCTCGACGACGGCCCCGGTATCCGCACAACATTGTTCTTCAAGGGCTGCCCGCTCAAGTGCCCCTGGTGCCACAACCCGGAGGGCATGCGCCCCGAGCCAGAGCTGGCCTACAAGCAATCTAGCTGCCTGGGTTGCGGAGATTGCGTAGCCGCCTGCCCGGTCGGGGCCCTGGAGCTGGACCCGGAGGGCCGGATCTCAATAGATCGCGATCTCTGCGACTCCTGCGGCGCCTGTGTCGAGGCCTGTCCCCCCAATTCGCTGGAAGTTTTTGGTCGCGAGTACGATCTCGAGGAACTGATCGGGGAAATTCTCAAGGATCGCTCCTTTTTCACCGCCTCTGGCGGCGGTGTGACGCTATCGGGCGGCGAGCCGTTGATGCACCTATCGTTCCTGCAGGATTTTCTGCGCCGCTGCCGGGAAGAGAAACTGCACCTGGCCCTGGATACCTCCGGCACCAC
>Ga0180432_10006368_pt1 | contig 15319 bp, 13 predicted proteins | sample SS_ome_10_FD_132414 | JGI IMG/M metagenome (GOLD analysis project Ga0180432, IMG submission 132414) | Hypersaline lake sediment archaeal communities from the Salton Sea, California, USA - SS_1_MS_2 metaG | ecosystem: Environmental > Aquatic > Non-marine Saline and Alkaline > Hypersaline >... | reverse complement strand
TTGCCTGCGGCTTCCTTCAGACCCCACCTCGCGGTGGCAGCCCTTGCCGTCCAGCTATGGTTCCCGCTGTTGGGCCCATAGAGGACTTACACCTCCAAGCAGGTGTGCCCTGCCGGGCACACACAGAAAAGGCCTGCCCTATTAGGACAGGCCTTTTGCTGATGGATCGCCTCCACCGCAATGCCGTTTGAAAGGCCTTTTAAAGAACCCAGTATTTCAAGGTGGGCAGCCTTTGCTCAGTCCCTGCTATCCTGACTGACAGGCCCAGCAGGAGACCAAGATCCAGCTTCCCGAAACATGGGTATCGGTTCTTCAAAATTAACCGATCATAACGTGCATGGCAGAGGCCAAATCACACTCGAACAATATTACTTATACCAAACCTATCATCGGAAATCAAGCGCGATTTTCTTGAACCGTTCACCAACAAAAATACTACCCAAAAAGCCCGTACAAAGACCTTGACAACACACACGCCTAACCCCGCAACGTCGCCCCCAGCTTCTCCTTGAGCACCGCCAACAAACGTTCCTGCTCAGCGTCCACCTCCTCGTGCGTGAGCGTCTGGTCCTCACGCCGAAAATCCAACGACAACGTCAGACTCTTCTTGCCCGAAGCCACTCCCTTGCCACGATAAATCCCGACAAAACGTGTCGCCTGCAAATACGCCGCCCCCGCCCCGTTAATTACATCCACCACCTCCTGCCACGACGCCGACTCCCCGATCACCAGCGACAAGTCCCGCCTAACCCCAGGATACCGGCTCAAGGGCACAATCCCCACCTCGCCCGGCTCCAACTGATTCAACTGACCGAAGTCCAGTTCCGCCAAAGAAACAACATCTGACAGATCGAATAATTCCACAACACGCTCGCTCGCCCGACCCATCACCCCCACCGCCACGCCGTCCACCAGAATCCGCGCCCCCGTACCCGACGCCGCCCAACTCACCGCCGCCCCCTCGCAAGACACCTGCGCCTTGCGGTTCAACGACGTCGCCACCGCCTCCACCACCCCACGCAACTCCCAAAAATCCCCGTCACTGCACAACGCCAGACTGATCCGCTCCTGCGGCACCGCCCCCGCGCCCCCAGACGCATGAACCGCCGCCAATTCATACAAATCGCAACGCCCGTTGCCCACGTCCTGGTTCCGCTTACGCACACCCAGCAGCGATGCCAGCAAACTCGGACGCAACGCGTTGTTCGACCGACGCGACATGTCCTGCACCCGCACCGGCTCAAACCCCTCCCCCATCAACGCCTCCCAATGCCGATCCTCCACAAAACTCACGTTCACCGTCTCATAAAAACCGCAACCGCTCAACGCCCCCGTCGCCCGCCCCACGCTCTGCTGATAACGATCCTGCGTCACCACGCGAATCGCAATCTCCTTCCGCACCGGCACCTTGTCGTAGCCGTGTACCCGAATCACCTCCTCGATCAAATCCACCTCTCGCGTCACGTCACCACGCCACGACGGCACCGTGCACACCACCGCCTCCTCCCCGTCGTACACCGGCTCAAAACCCAACCGCCCCAGAATACCCACCACCTCCTCCAGAGCAATCTCGATCCCCACCAGCGACCGCAGACGCGACAGCCGCATCCGCACCCGACACGCATCAACCTTCTTCGGAAAACTGTCCACCACTCCCGATATCACCTGACCGCCCGCCAGCTCCGCCAGCAGCGACGCCGCACGCCGCGACGCCCACTCCGCCATCTCCACATCCACATCTCGCTCAAAACGGAACGACGACTCACTACTCACCCCCAGCGAACGCGACGTGCTCCGAATCGACAACGGATCAAAATGAGCACTCTCCAGCAGCACCGCCTCGGTCCCGTCCCCCACCTCGCTCGAGAGCCCTCCCATGATCCCCGCCAGCGCCACCGCTGATCGACCGTCCGCAATCACCAGCATCGACTCATCCAAATCCACCGTGCTGTGGTCAATCGTCACCATACGCTCGCCCGCCTTGGCCCGACGCACCACAATCCGACCCTCCGCCAGACGCGCAAAATCAAACGCGTGCAACGGCTGGCCCACCTCCATCAAAATATAATTCGTAATGTCCACCACATTGTTGATCCCCCGCAGCCCCACCGTCTCCAGCCGCTCCACCATCCATGACGGACTGGGCCCCACCTTCACACCCTCCACCAGACGCGCCGTATACCGCCCGCACAAATCCGACGCCTCGTTCGTCACCGACGTCCGCTCCGACACCGACGCTCCCCCCTCCGAAAAATCAACCGAAGGCATCCTGAAAGCAGCCCCCGTCGCCGCCGCCACCTCCCGCGCCACCCCGATATGCCCCAGACAGTCCGACCGGTTCGACGTCACCTCCACGTCCAGCATCCAGTCCGAGCCCACCTGACGCACTTCCTCCACCGGAAAGCCCACCCCCGTCAACAGCTCCTCCAACGCCTCGACCGCCCCCTCATAATCCACATACTCCCGCAGCCATGCCAACGAAATCTTCATCGCCTCTGCCTTCTCCGCTTTTGGGTTCCTGCCACAACAGCCTGACGCCAACCCCCAGCCTGCCATTGGAAGCCGCACCAGCAAACCTCCGTCCGCCTCGCCGGCCCCTCAAGCCTGCCATCCTAGCCCCACCCATACCCCCTGTCAACCACACCACACCGCCTCGCGGCCATCGCCCGCGCCCTGCCCGACTCATCAACTCCATGCCGCCACCATCTCGCCCACCCCACAAATCCCCCCCGACCCGCGACACCTCAATTTCGCATTTGCCACTGCACCGTCCGCACACCCTTGCTCCCTCCATTGACCCCACCGACCTGCCCCCTTATAATGCCCAAACGCGGCCCACGACGCCCCCAACACACCGGGCGACGCCCCGCTCACCATACAAACTGGCCCCTGAAACGACCCGGAGAACAACCTGTGCCCCAATCGCTCTGTGAAAAATGTGCCGGCCTCTGCTGCCGATACCTCGCCCTGCCCATCGAAACGCCCACCACCAAGGCCGATTTTGACGACGTCCGGTGGTACCTCGCACACGAGGGCATCAGCGTCTTCGTCGAAGAAGGCGACTGGTACATCAACATCGCCAGCCGATGCAAGCACCTCGACAAAGACAACCGCTGCGATATCTACGAAAACCGCCCACGCATCTGCCGAGGCTACACCGAAGACAACTGCGACTACCACAGCGGCGACTACGGCTACGACCTCCACTTCGCCTCACTCGAAGAACTCGACGAATACATCGAACAAAAAAAATACAAAAAGAAAAAATAGGCCCGAACCTCCCCATGGGCCTCCTGAAAACACCCCCACCTGAAAACCCGGTGACATCATGGCAAAAATCCCCCCCGTCAAAGGCACCCGCGACTTCTACCCCAACGAAATGGCCGTCCGCAACTGGATCACAGACGGCTGGCGCAACGCCTCCCTACGCAACGCCTTCGTCGAGTACGACGGGCCCATCTTCGAACACCTCAAACTCTTCACCGAAAAAAGCGGCCAGGAAATCGCCTCCGAACTCTTCTCCCTCACCGACCGAGGCGGCCGAGACCTCGCCATCCGACCCGAAATGACCCCCACACTCGCACGCATGGTCAACCAGAAAATCAACGCCCTGCCCCGACCCATCAAATGGTTCTCCATGCCTCGCTGCTGCCGAGCCGAACGACCCCAAAAAGGCCGACTACGTGAATTCTTCCAGTGGAACATCGACATCATCGGTGACGATTCCGTCCTCGCCGACGCCGAAGTCATCTACACCGCCATCGACTACCTACGCAACGTCGGCCTCACACCCGACGACATCGCCGTACGCATCTCCAGCCGCTCACTCCTCGCCGCACTCCTGCTCGACCAGGGTTTCGCGCCCGACCAGCTACAAACCCTCTATGCCCTCCTCGACAAACGACCCAAAGTCTCCCAAGCCGTCTTCGCCGAAATGGCCGCCGAAAAAATCCCCGACGCTACCCTACGCGACAACCTCATGAACCTCCAGGCCATCAACTCCCTCGACCAGATCTCCCCCCTGGCCCAATCCAAACCCGCCCACGACGCCCTCGCCCAACTCCAGCAACTCTTCACCTACCTCGACCTCATGTCCGTCGCCGACTTCTGCCTCTTCGACATCACCATCGTCCGAGGCCTGGCCTACTACACCGGACCCGTCTTCGAAATCTTCGACCGCAACGCCTCCCTCCGCGCCATCGCCGCCGGTGGCCGATACGACAACCTCCTCGCCGGGCTCGGCGGCTCCCAGCCAGTCACCGGCACCGGCATGGGCATGGGCGACGTCGTCCTCGGACTGCTCCTCCAGGGAAAAAAACTCATCAACACCCTGACCCAACAACTCGACTTCTTCGTCATCGACGCCGACCCCGACCTCTTCCAAAAAACCCTCCAAATCACCGCCCAACTCCGCCAGAAAGGCTTCACCGCCGCCTTCAGCTACAAACGAACCGCCGTCGGCAAACAGTTTAAACAGGCCAACGCCGCCAACGCCCGCTACGCCCTCGTCCTCGGCCAGGAAACCACCCAACGCAACGAAATCACCCTCAAAAAACTCACCTCCCCAAAGACCCAACAAACCACCTTCACCCTAGACAACTTCTGGACCACACTCGCCGCCAACCAACTCCCCTGACCCCGCACCGCTCCCCGCCTGCCTCACCCAACGCGCCCTCGGCCCCGCCGGCACCACCACTTTTTCCACGTTTTTCACCTTCCAATCCCTCCCCCCTCCTGATAAAATCTACGCTTAATGTCGCCAGCACCGACCCACTACGAAAACGCCTTCGAAGGCTACCTCCAGCAGTACCGCCTGCCCTACGTCGCCGTGGACCAGGCCAAAAAGGCCGTCTTTGCCGACGTCCAACTCAAAAGCTTCGACTTCATCGTCTACCCCCGCCAGAACCCCGCCCTGCTCATCGACGTCAAAGGCCGTAAATTCCCCCGTAACCAATTCGACAAAGGACTCTGGGGACAAAACTGGGTCACCAACCACGACATCGAGGGCCTCGCACGCTGGCAGAACATCTTTGGAAAAGACTACCGCGCCCTGTTCGTCTTCGCCTATTGGCTTTGCGACAACATCCAGGCACCCCCCCATACACCACCAACCGGCCCAAACCCCCTGACCCCTCCAAACCGACCCACGCCCCCTCCAAAAACCAACCACCTCTTCGAAACCATCTACAACCACAACCACCGCGACTACTTCTTCGCCGCCGCCCAACTCGACGCCTACCGCAACCGCATGAAACCCCGAAGTGCCAAATGGAATACCGTCTACGTCCCCGCCCGCCACTTCCGCCAGATGGTCCGCCCATTTAGCGAAGTCGCCCGCCCCCCCCACTCCAACGCCCCTTAACCCCCACGGACCTACCACCTTTTTCCCTTTACAACACCCCCTGACTCCGATATAATAAAGGCTAACAGTGGGAGAGAGGATCGCTTGGAGAGAGGTGGCCCCCTTGCTTCCCACATGCCGCAGCCTTCGTAAATGACAGGCTGGTGATTGAGAGTTTAAGAAACACTCGAGAGAGAGAGCCCGGCCGTTTCAACGGACGCTTTTTGTCTCGAGTGTTTTTTTTGTGCCGGCTCGTACCGAAAAAAAACTGCCTTTGACGCAACACTAAGACCTCATACGACCGGCCACGACGAACTGGAGAGGGAAAAAATGGTTGCTACCGCTACGTCCATCCGCCGGGAAAGGCTCACAAACGCCTACATCGCCCGGCTCGCCGCCCTGGCCCTACTGCTCGCCTTTGCCGCTACCCAGGCTCAGGCTCACACCTTCCAACAACACCTCACTCCCTACGACCCACTCCAAAACCCCGCCTCTACGCTCAACTCCGCCTCTGTGGCCACCCTCGAATCCACCACCACCAACGGCGCCACCTTCCAGCTCTTCTACGGCAATGGCCTCGCCCACAACCCCGACGCCGAAGCCGCCTTTAATCGCTCCGTCCAACGTTGGGCCGACGTCCTCCAAGACCCCGTCACCGTCAAAATCAACGTCGACATGCGACCCATGGACGACGGCATCCTCGGATCCACCAACACCACATGGATGCATTTTTCGTTCTCAGAGATCCGAAACCTCCTGTCAAGCAATCTGAACGAAACAAACAACGCCCTCGAAAACTCCCTCCTGCCCTACCTGCCCACCGCCGGCCAATTCGACGCCTCTCTACCCTGGACCCAAGCCACCTTTAACAACATGTCCCTCACCCAGGCCAACTACCACGCCCTCGGCGGCATCAGCGGCACCGGCGCCGACGCCTCCATCACCTTCGCCGAAGGAATAAACTGGGACTTCGACCCACGAGACGGCATCAACCCCACTGCCTTCGATTTCGAAGGCGCCGTCACCCACGAAATAGGCCACGCCCTCGGCTTCATCAGCGAAATCGACTATGTCGACTGGGTCGCCGTACAAGATCGAACCTCCGAAGCCTGGCCCTGGCCCCTCGACCTCTTCCGCTTCAGCCCCGACGACCTACAAGACCCCGATTTCAACTTCGCCACCACCACCCGAAACCTCGTACCCGGAGGCTCTCACGCCTTTTACGCCGACGACATCATCATCCCCATGGCCACCGGCTACTACCTCGGAGACCACCGACAAGGCTCACACTGGAAAGACGACCTCGGACTCGGCATCATGGACCCCACTGCCGATTATGGCGAACTGCTCTCCCTCAGCCAAAATGACCTCCTCGCTCTCGACCTCATCGGCTGGGACGTCATCCCCGAACCCTCCTGCCTCATCCTGCTCTCCACCGGCCTGCTCATCATCCCAAGGCGACGACAACCCCGACACCCCAACCCCTGACCCTGCCAGAAACACCCTCGCACATCCCCCGCCCCAACCTCGCGACACCTGCCACCGCCGCAAACATCTTCCCTCTCCCCGCACAGGCCCTTGTATTACGACGCCATCACCCCTATAATTGCCCCCGCGGACGTGGGGTCTCTGCGCCAAGGCAACACCCTTGACCGTTGCCCTGCGTCAAAAAAGTAAGTAACAAAAAGCAACTTTTAACCTAACTATATTTGAGGTATGTACTTATGTCTTGGAACGTCGCCATCGCTGGTATCACTGGAGCCGTAGGTCAAGAGTTCTTGCGACTGCTCGAACAACGTAACTTCCCCGCCCAAAACTACAAATTCCTCGCCTCCGAACGCTCCGCCGGCAAGAAAATCCAATTCGCCGGAAAAGAATACACCATCGAAGAACTCACCGACAAGAGCTTCCAGGACGTCGATATCGCCCTCTTCTCCGCCGGCGGCTCCGTCAGCAAACGTTTCGCGCCCGCAGCCGCTGCCGACGGCGCCATCGTCGTCGACAACTCCTCCGCCTTCCGCATGCAGGACGACGTCCCCCTCGTCATACCCGAAATCAACGCCGACGCCGTCCAAAAACACAACGGCATCATCGCCAACCCCAACTGCTCCACCATCATCGGCATCCTACCCGTTTGGCCCCTCCACCGTGCCAACCCCCTCAAACGCATGCTCGTCAGCACCTACCAGGCCGTCAGCGGCGCCGGATGGCAAGCCATGGAAGAACTCAAAACGCAAGCCCGCGACGTCCTCGAAGGCCGTGAGCCCAAACCCGAAATCTTCTCATACCCCTGCGCCTTCAACTGCTTCAGCCACGACAGCACCGTCGACGCCCAAGGCTACAACGTCGAAGAAATGAAACTCGTCCACGAAACGCACAAAATCTTCAACGACGAATCCATCGCCATCGCCGCCACCTGCGTCCGTGTCCCCGTCTTCCGCGCCCACTGAGAAAGCATCACCCTCGAATTCGAAAACCCCATCAAACCAGAAGAAGTCGTCGACCTGCTCATGCAGGCACCCGGCATCCAAATCCTCGACGACGCCGAAAATAACCGCTTCCCCATGCCCCTCGACGCCACCGGCCAGGACGACGTCTTCGTCGGTCGCATCCGACAAGACATCTCCATGCCCGACAACCGAGGCATCTGCCTCTGGGTCGCCGGCGACCAACTCCTAAAAGGCGCCGCACTCAACGCCGTCCAAATCGCCGAACTACTCGCAAAATAACAGCCCGGAACAGGTAACCCTCTCACCCGTCCTGCCGTGTCGCGGGCATCTTGCCCGCGACTTAATGCGGACAGTGCCCCTATCTCTCTGCAATCGACAACGTCAAAACCGTAGATAGGCAACTTCTTACTTATACTGAGCTTCCTCCCCCACCTTCTTTATTGCTGACGGACTCGTGTGACCAACGTCCGCGACACAGGCTCCCTCTCTTGCTGGTTCACTCAAAACCCCGCAAGAACCAATCCTCCATGCCATCTGCCAAGAAGCACTCTGCACACCGACCCCGCCTAACGCCCCCCACCGCAACAACTTACAAAATACCCCTCCACCCCGCTTGACTTGGCCCATTCCAGCATAAAATACTTATAGAGGCTTGCGTATAGCCCCTGTCCATACAAAACCGCCAACACCTGCTAAAGGACACCCCCATGAAAAAAACAAAACACATCCGCAATACCCTGCTCTGCCTGCTCGACCTGCCATTGCTGGCCCTCACCCTCGTCAGCTGCGCCAAAGACAGCGAAAAACCCAAACCACCTACAACCGAACACCCCACCCAGAATGAACACCCCACCGACGCTGAACATCCCGCCGCGGAACACCCCGCCGACGCCGAACACCCCAAAGGCGCCGAACATCCCGGCTGACCCACACGCTCCGCCCAAGCCGCTCACAAGCCAGGCCAAAACATAGAACTCTAGCGAAAGGTGAACGCCATGCTACGCCGAACACCCCTATCGGCCCTGCTCCTCCTCTATGTCCTACTGCCCTCCTGTAGCCGCGAACCAGAACAAGACACCGCCCCGCCGCAACCCGTCCCCATCGTCGTCACCGCCGACATCCAGGCCGGCATCGAAAACCACATCGAAGAACAAACCAAAATCCACGACGGCTACTTCCCCCTGCCCTTCGAAGATAAACAGCTTCACCTCAAACTCGTCCGCGTCCACACCGAATACCTCGCCAACCTCGGCTCCCGAAGACACTTCGCCTGCGTCGACCTCGTCGACACCCAAGGCGAAGTCTATGACGTCGACTTCTTCCTCGCCGGCGACCCCGGCGCCATGGTCGTTACCGAAACCACCATCCACAAAATCAACGGCCAACCCCTCTACCTCTGGGAGCAAAACCCCGACGACACCTGGCACCGCGTCCCCGCAACCAACGCACCCGACGCCCTGCTCGGCGTTGTTCGTGACCGCGACGAATTCGACTTCCACTACCAGGCCACCCTGCCCGAAATCACCGATTCCGCACGCATGTGGCTGCCACTGCCCGCCTCCGACGCCTTCCAGACCATCACCATCAAAAAAATCGATGCTCCCGGCATACAACAAACCCTCCAGGAACCCGACTACCACAACCAGGCACTCTGCCTCACCCTTACCCCCGACGACTCCAACAAGATCGTCGAACTACAATTCCACGTCAAACGTCTCGAAAAACCACCCTACGACGACCCCGACACCCAACCCGAAAAATTCCTCAACCCCGAACGACTCGTCCCCCTCAACGAAAACTTCCAATCCATCGCCAATCAGGTCCTCCAAAACGTCTCAACCAACTCCGACCTCGTCCGCGCCCGCGCCCTCTACGACCACGTCATCGACCGTATGCGCTACATTAAGTACGGCCCCGGCTGGGGCAAAGGCGACGCCGTCTACGCCTGTGACGCCCGCACCGGAAACTGCACCGACTTCCACGCCTACTTCATCGCCCTCGCACGCGCCGCCAAAATCCCCGCACGTTTCGCCATCGGTGCCGCCGTCCCATCCGAAAGAGACGAAGGGGGCGTCGACGGCTACCACTGCTGGGCCGAATTCTACGCAGACAACAAATGGTGGCCCGTCGACATCAGCGAAGCCGACAAATACTCCTCTCTCGCCACCTACTATTTCGGCCACCACCCCGCCAACCGCGTCGAATTCAGCAAAGGACGCGACCTCCGCTTCAACCCCGCCCCTGCCTCCGGACCCATCAACTTCCTCGCCTACCCCCTCCTCGAAATCGCCGGAAAACCCGTCAAACCAAAAACCTTCTTCTCCTTCAACCGCACCACCAGCCCCCTCTAGCACCCCACACACACACCCGAGCCCCCTTGCGCCAGCAAAGCCAACCCCATCACCACGTCCCCCACGCCCGACCTGCCTCCGCCCGCCACGCCTCCACACCTGACGCCCCACCACCACCGTCTCATCCCCTTTCCACCTCACTTTCGCTCGTTCCGCGTTCCATTTTGCCTTTTCTACTCCCCTGCCACACGCTATAATGCCCCCAAAGGCCGCCAAACGCCCTAACGAGGACCACCCATGCCCAAACCCATTACGTACTCCGACGCCGGCGTCAACATCGACGCCAACGACCAGATGGTAGAACGAATCAGCGACCACGTCAAACGCACCCACGGCCCACGCGTCATTCACCTCCACAACGCCTTCGCTGGCCTCTTCCGACTCGACTACGACGAAAAACTCTTCAAAAAAAACTACCGTAACCCCGTCCTCGTCGCCTGCACCGACGGCGTCGGCACCAAAATCAAAATCGCTACCCAACTCCAACGCTTCGACTCCGTCGGCATCGACCTCGTCGCCATGAGCGTCAACGACATGCTCGTCCAGGGCGCCGAACCTCTCTTCTTCCTCGACTACATCGCCGTCAATCAACTCGCCCCCGAACAAATCGCCCAATTCGTCAAAGGCATTTCCGACGGATGCACCCTCGCCGAATGTGCCCTCCTCGGCGGCGAAACCGCAGAAATGCCCGACCTCTACACCACAGGTGAATTCGACCTCGCGGGCTTCGCCGTCGGCGTCGTCGAAAAAGACCGACTCGTCACCGGCGACCGCGCCGAACCCGGAGACCTCGTCATAGGACTGGCCTCCTCGGGCATCCACTCCAACGGCTACTCCCTCGTACGCAAAATCTGCTTCGACACCTGCAACCTCGACCCCACCGCCCACGTCGACCAACTCGGCGAAGCCCTCGGCGACGCCCTGCTGCGACCCACACGCATCTACGTCAAAGCCATCGTCAACCTCCTCGCTAAATACAAGGTCAAAAAAGTCGTTAAAGCAATGGCCCATATCACCGGCGGGGGCCTCGTCGGCAACATCCCCCGCGTCATAGGCCCCAAGCTCGACGTCGTCCTCCAAAGAAATAAATGGCCCGTACCCCCCATCTTCCCCTTCCTCCAAAAAATGGGCCCCGTCGACGAAGACGAAATGTTCCGCGTCTTCAACATGGGCATAGGCTACGTCCTCGTCGTCGCACCCGACTTCGCCAAATCCGTCATGGCACACCTGACCAAACTCGGCGAAACCCCCTACCTCATCGGCAAAGTCAAACCCGGAAAACAACGCGTCATCATCAAATAAACCACCATGAATTCACATTCCTACGTTGTCTATATCGACGAATCAGGGGATGAAGGATTCTCCTTTGGTGCAGGCTCTTCAACTTGGTTCATCCTCTCTGCTGTAGTCCTTCGTCGCGACAAGGAACCTGTCGTGCTCGAACTCGTCGACCGGGTACGCGAGAAACTGAACAAGCCTCCGCGAAAGCCCCTCCATTTTCGCGACTTAAAACATCCACAGAAAGTCTATTTCACCGGTGAGATTGCTCGCACACCTCTGCGAGCCGTCAACATACTGATCCATAAACCGTCCTTGCGGGAACCAGAAACCTTTCAAGAACGCTATCGCCTCTACTTTTATGCTGTCCGATTGCTTCTCGAGAGAGTCTCATGGTGCTGCCGTGACAACAGGATTCTTGCAGATCCCGGCGACGGCACCGCAGAGATCATCTTTTCCAACCGCTCAGGAATGTCGCATGAGGAGCTGAAACAATATCTAGATCACCTTAAAACCCGCTCACAACTGGATGATGTTCGCATTGCCTGGGAAACGATCAACACCACCCACGTGCGAGCCCTGACACCCGGTAAACGCGCTGGCCTCCAAGTCGCCGACGCCGTTGCCACCGCAACTTTCAAAGCCGTTGAATTAGACAGGCTTGCCTACACCGAAGACAGATACGTGCGTATGTTACGCCCCGTTTTGTATGCACGCCGGAAAATATTCCTGGGCTATGGACTTAAGCTCTGGCCGCGTGAAGCTCAACAACTTGTGCAAACAGACCCCTCTCTTGAATGGCTCCGCACCCACTTCGCATAAAAAAAAGCAGGTCCCGGGCCTCAGGATCCCACTCCTTCCGGAGCTGCCACCCTCACGGGCGACCTGAGGTTACTCCCACGCATACCTGCTAAATTAGTATAGCCCATAAATTGCCTCGTGTCAAACCACCAAGAAGATTATACAATTAACATAAATGACTGAACAAAATAACTTTACAACAAACCACCGCCCACAACACCTCATCTGGGACTGGAACGGCACCCTCCTTGACGACGCCCACCACTGTGTCGGAGTCCTCAACGAACTCCGCGCCCAACGCGACTTAGCCCCACTCTCCGTACCCCGCTACCGCCAAACCTTCGCCTTCCCCGTCATCCAGTTCTACCGCGACATCGGCTTCGACCTCGACAACGCCGCCTTCGCCGACCTCGCCGAAGACTACCACAGCCGCTACATCGCCCGACTGCCCGAGTGCCGACTCCACCACCACGCCGCCGACACCCTCCAAGCCTGCCAAAACGCAGGCCTCTCCCAATCCATCCTCTCCGCCTACCACCAGCAAAAACTCGACGACGCCATCGACCACTTCCAACTCCGACACCTCTTCACCCACATCAAAGGCCTCGACGACATCCACGCCCACTCCAAACTCGACGCCGGCCGACAACTCCTCGCCCAACTGCCCTACCCGCCTCAACGCATCCTCTTTATCGGCGACACCGTCCACGACTTCGACGTCGCCACCGCCCTGGGCCTCCAGTGCGTCCTGCTCACCATAGGCCACAACGACCGCTCCCAACTCGCACCCTGCAATACCCCCCTCTTCGACTCCCTCCAACAACTCGCCCAATTCCTCCTCCAATCCTGACCACCCCCGCCCTCGTGTCGCGGGCATCTTGCCCGCGCAAAAATAACCGTCGCACAGCGACACTCCTGTCATTCCCGCGGACGCGGGAATCCAGGGGGATACGAAAGGCATGAATACAGGCATTTCCAAATCGACTTACTCTCTTAGGTCAACCTGGAGTTCTATCTTTCCCTGACCGACGTGGCAATCTCAACCTCCCGTCCACCCTGTGCATGCATAACCTCAACCACGCCCCGGCCCGTCATTCCCGCGACACGGAGCGCAGCGGAGACCCCGTCTTCGAAAAGCGGAAATCCAGACCTCCAACCAACCTGTGCCCCCCCCGCAACCACCCTTTTATACCCCACACACCCCAATCACTTCGCCCCCTCCCCTTCAATATCCTTATACCACGCCTCCCCACGAACGCTCTCCAGATCCGAATCCTCTTCCGCGTGTTCTCGTGTGACCAACGCCCCAGCACCCTCACCCACCTCAAGCCATTTCCTGCAACCCTCCTTATCGTTCCGCACACCCGATATACACGCCAGATTGTACGCCCCGGCCGCCTTCTTCAACGCCGCTGCTGCTCCACACCTTTCCGCCCCCATCCGCACCTCTCCCGCTCTTCGCTCCTGCCTCCTGACTGCTCAAATCCCGCCCAAAAAACTATTCGCCTCTTGGTGCCTTGGCGTCTTTGCGGTGATTTCGCCACCCTGTCAAGATAGGCAAGCTGGGCAATATAGATTTGTGCGCACTCCTGAAAATACCCCCTCAAAAACAGTCCAAAACCGCCCCAAAAGGCACCAAAAAGCTCTCACTTTTGCCTAAAACGACCCAACTTCTTCCAAGTTTTTCCCCGTTTTTGACAGTCGCTGCCTGAAATGCGCACGCTACAATCGTTACAAACTACCCATCTTAACAGATTTTCTGCAATCGCCGCCGACAGAATCGCGTACGCACCCCCGTTTTTCGCCCGGAATCAGCCCCTCCCTGGTACGCACTTTGGTCAGCACCCCTGCTATGGGGCCTGCCTTAGCCCCCCTGGCCAGAGCCAGCTGCCCCTCAGACCCCGCCGGGCAAGGCCTTCTCCCTGGTCAAATCGCATCACCTCCCGGTAAGGCAGGGCGCCGGGCCTTCAGCGTGGCCTCAAAGGTGACTCGTTGGACACCCCAGAATGTCTGGCGCAGGCGCAGGCACGTCAGCACCACGGCATCGCCGGGTTTGGTCTTTTCGAGTACAAGACCCAGTCTGTCGATGTTTTCGACCGGTTGGCCATTGACGCCCAGAAGAACGTCACCGCGGGCAAGGCCGGCATCGTCAGCGGGAGCCGATTGTTCAATGGCCAACACAACCACGTTGTCAGGCTGGACCAGACGGCCATATTGGCCGGCACTCTGGCTGGTCAACGCCGTGACCTGGAGGCCCAAGAGATCGCGTATCAGCCGGCGACCGTCGGGTTTGGGCCGTTGCTTCAGGACCAGTCGCACTCTCCGTGTAGACGCATCCGACTTGTCACCATGCGGACGAATAACCTCGATATCTACGCTGGCGCCGTTGGGCTGCTCCAGCAGCAGCAGGTTGAATTCGATAGCGGAGTGAACCGATTCGCCGTTGACCGCAAGGATAATATCACCGATTTGCAGCCGGGCCCGCGCGGCGCCGCTGGCGGCCCGAACACGGGTCACTTCAAGACGGACCGCATGATCGTCAAAGAAGGCAGAGGTGGCACCGGTGGCGGCGTGTTTATCGGGAACGTGTTTCTCCAGCGTTATTTCAGAAACCTCCAGGCCCAGGTTGATGCGGCGGACGTCTTCGAGCTGGTTTTGCAGGGCGCGGGCCAAACGCTGACGGACGTTGTCGATGGGGATGGCAAAGCCGATGTTCTGCGCAGCACGCCGGATGGCGGTGTTCATTCCAATAACGTCGCCGTTGATGTTGAGCAGCGGGCCGCCGGAATTGCCGGGGTTGATGGGCGCGGAAATCTGCAGCAGGTTGTCGAAGTTGACGTCGCCGGCTTCGAGGTCGCGGTGCTGGGCGCTGATGATGCCGTCGGTCAGAGTGTGCTGATAGCCGAAGGGGTTGCCAATGGCCAGAACGGTTTCGCCAATCATAAGGTCGTCGCTACGGCCGAGTGTTACGGTGGGCAGGGGTTTGTCCGCCTTGATCTTGAGCAAGGCGACATCGGAGGTGGGACTGATCACGACAGGCTGGGCCTGGTAAGACGTGCCGTCGTTGGAGCCGACGACGATTTCGCCGGCCTGTTCGA
>Ga0180432_10006367_pt1 | contig 15320 bp, 20 predicted proteins | sample SS_ome_10_FD_132414 | JGI IMG/M metagenome (GOLD analysis project Ga0180432, IMG submission 132414) | Hypersaline lake sediment archaeal communities from the Salton Sea, California, USA - SS_1_MS_2 metaG | ecosystem: Environmental > Aquatic > Non-marine Saline and Alkaline > Hypersaline >... | reverse complement strand
CTGTCAATAGACAAGCGATCAGTATACCGAGGTTTGCCCCGATGAAAAGCCCAATAACAAAGGCTATAAGTGTTGTCCCTGTGATCATTAGTCTATTTCCTCTGGACTTCAGAAGCGTGATTTCGGGAACGAGGGGGTGACCAGTCCCCCCGTTCCCTACTATCACAAAAGGAGAAAACCCACCCTCGTCCAGGGTAAGCCAGCCCTAACGAGGGATGACCCACTAAGCAGGAAACTCCTTGATCTCTCGCCCGTCAATTAGCAAGGGCACGCCAGGGCGAGAGCCACTGTCTTGCTTCCCAAAGAATGCCACGCCAGTGGCCTTGCATTCCGCGTAGATACTCCTGGCCCATGACACGTCGAAGGGGCGACGGTCGGAACCGGATTCGGCACCAACGATTACCCAATGCACGTTTTCAGACCGGGGCCTATTACGCTGTTTGAGGTAGAAATCAACGTTAACATCCTCTAGAAGCGGCTCCATGCTCAACCAACGCACTTTGGCACGCACCTTTCGCAGGATGGGAATCCGTTCTTCTGCCCTTTTTCGGTTCTCTACCGTAGTCCCAATCCACACATTTGGCGGGAAACCTTCGTAGAGGTGTACGAGATCGAAGTAGGCCAATCGTCTAACTCGCTTTGTGAGCACGGCCCAATCTACGTCATCACGTTGCCCCATGATCCTCAGCCCTTCCAAGATGAGATCATCTGGCACGTTGGGGTGAAATAAATCGCTCAGATCGCAAGGGAATACAATTGGTCGACTACCTGGTCCTCGCCGAAATGGGATTCCGTTTTCCTCAAACTTTGTCTTAGCAAGACGATGTAATTTCTTAGGATACAAACGCACATCAGAGAAGTCACGCCCTAATCGTCCCTCGATAATACGGCGGGCATAACAATTCTGGCACCCCTCGCTCTTTGGCGTGCAACCGATGATAAAATTTGCATCTCCGCCAGAAAAATCGCACCACCCAATGTTACTTCTCCTGACAGCCACTGTTATGCCTCCCGGCTACTCTACTTTTTGGATTTTGTTTGGATTTTGAACCTAATCCGAATCCGAGTAGACTTCTTGTATCAGAATTTCCACACCTGGGTTACCTTTATCAAACTCTTTGTAAGCGTGGAACTCGTAGACACACCGATCATTGCTGATTACCCCAGCCTTCTCTAGCAGGTCCAGGATAAGCTCAACGCTTAAATCGGGCCTGCGGCTTGTGTAGCGTACCCAAAATGTGATCGCTAATGGACGCTGTGCTGAGCCGACCTGCTGCCTGGCACTGGCCGGGATTTGCTTTGCCGCAATGTCCATCCAGTTTCGGGCGTCCTGGCTCTTGATGACCATTGGCTTGCCCGTGCGCCGGTTGGTAACAATGCGACGAGAATTAGATTTACGCGGTGGTTGACCAGAAATATGTAGACGAATTTCCATCTTAGTAAAGACCAGGTAGAACTGGTGCGCCCATCAATCGCATGACCACGTCTGGCTGAAGCTCATCGAGGTTGATTACTTCTGGCCCTTCTTCCCATTTCCCTTCCCATTCCAATTCATCGTAATCCTCGCAGTAAAAGTAAAAAGTGAGTTTAGCAGCTTCCTCTGCATCGCTGGCTTTGACGATGTGTTCTTTGATTAAAACTGTGTTTTCATCGTCATGCCCCTCGCAGTAAGAGCAATCGCAATAGGTTGTCCACCTGACAATAATTTTGCCAAATACCTTGAACATGGGCATGATCTGATCCTCCATTTCTCGCCGTTCATTTCCTGTCCTGGACAGTGCTGGTAAGTCGAGAAGCTTACCAGCACTGTCCAGGACGCGAACAGTGTCACGTCCTGGGGTCTCGAGCCAACACCTATCGTGCGCCTGCACGCACACGGCTACTCACGGTTTGACGGCGATGATACTCTGGTTTCTTTCGATCCTCGACTACCTCACCGGCCTCGTCCAGGAACTCGCTCAGCTTCTCACAGATTGTCCCCTGGACTCCTTGAACTTCGCTCTGAATCTCGCCGTCTTCTGTGATAACAATCTCAATCGTATAGCTTCCCATTGTAGACATCCCTCACCTCACCTCGTATAGCCTTGCAGGACTAGGCGAATCTGACCCTGCTCGTTTCTCCGTTGCACTACCCGCATTCCCTTGCGGCGTGCCTCCTTGACGACCTTGCTCACCGCGTACTGCTGCTTGATCTTCTGCCGGATCTTTGTCGTCTGAATACAGCGTGTGTCGTACTCGCTGACGATGGCCTCGTAAGCTCCAGCTTGAGCGTTCCACACGTAGCCCAGGTCGTTGCTCGCTGAGCCGATGTGTTGACGCCGTATCACGAGCTCTGCTCTCTCCCGCCTGCGGTCGCCCATGTAGCCGTAGAGGTGCATTTGCTCACCATTCTTTGCTACCTCGAACGGCACGCCAGTCCGTTTCAGGGCTTCTAGCAGACATTTCCGGTCTCGAAACTGTGTCGCGATTCGTTTGTACTTTGACATTGGTTTTCTCCTGTCCTTCCTTAGTGTGGGTTTGAACCCTTCTAATAACTAAACGGATGAAAGACTTAAAAAGTAAGGGACGAGTTTGAAACTGTTTCAAACTCGTCCCGTTTTTGTTGTGTTTACAATTCCAATCGACGGCCGGCTTTGGCTGTACTCTTGGGTGCTTTGGCCGTGCTGCTGGCCGGGCGGGCACGGCGGCTGGCCCACTCGCGGATCACGGTCAATTTCTCGGCCATCGTGGTGCTCAAAGGAACTTTGGCGCTTACGGCATTCAGCAGGTCATCCATGGTAATTTCCCGCCCTTCGCTGAACCCCGTGAACAGAGCTGCTTTTGTCGCCTCCTCGATCTCGCTGCCTGTCAGGTCATCGCTATGGTCGACCAGGTCGACTAGGTCAAAGTTCTCCAAGTTGCGCCCACGCTTCTTCAGGTGGATACTCCAGATTTCGCGCCGGGCCTCGCGGTCGGGCAGGTCGACGAAGAAAATGTCGTCGAATCGGCGGAGTAACTCGGGCGGCAAGGCGCTTACGTCATTGGCTGTGGCTACCACATAGACGCCGCTGTTGTGTTCCTGCATCCAGGTGAGCAGAGTCCCGAAAACCCGCTTGCTTGTACCGCCGTCCATATCACCGCCGCCCACGCCGCCGAGGCCCTTTTCAATCTCGTCGATCCAGAGTACCGCTGGCGCGACAGCCTCGGCTACTTTCAGGGCAGCTCGCAAGTTAGCCTCGCTTTGGCCTACCAGGCTGCCCATCAGCGCGCCAACGTCCATGCGTAGCAGCGGCCGCCGGCCGCCAGCGATGGCCTTGGCGGTGAGCGATTTGCCACAGCCGGGGACGCCGACCATCAGCACGCCCCTGGGCGGCTCAACGCCGTATTCACGGGCGGCGTCAGTGAAAGCAAACTCTCTCTGGTGAGCGTAGGTTTTCAGCAAGTCCAGCCCGCCGACGTCGCTGTAGTTCTTATTGGCGGGATAGTATTCCAACACACCGCTCTTTTTGACGATCTGGCGCTTTTCCTCCAGAATGAACTCTACCGCGCTATCATCCAGCTTGCCGGTGGCGATCACGGCCATGGCCAGCACGCTCTCGGCTTCGAAGGCCGTCAGGCCACGCAGTGCCTTGATCACGCGTTCGCGGCTGCCATCACCGTTCAGGTTCACGGGGATGCTGTCGGGCAGGTTGTCGACGCTGTCTTCCAGGATTTCGGCAAGTTCGTCAAAATCGGGCAGCGGGTAATCCAGTACAGCGATCTCTTTCTCGCAATCCTGGGGAACGTTCAGTGTGGGGCTAAGTAGAATCACCGTCCTGGGGGTGCTCACCAAGTCGCCGGCCAGGTCGCGCAGCATTCGCACGACGACCGGATCTTGGAAGAAGGGATGCAGGTCTTTGACCAAAAACAAGGCTGCGTCACCCATCGGGTTGTCGTCCGTCGCACCGTAAGAGGCCATCCACTCCAGAGCGGGGACGGGGTTCTCGCGACCGATCTCCTGGCCGTACTCGTCCGTCACAGGCTCGTTGTCTTGATTGCGGATTCCCCTACTGGCTGTCCAGGTGAACATTGGCTTGCCTTGCACTTTGGCAATGGCCTGGACAGTAGTCTCGACGCGGCGTTCTTCGTGACTGACAATGTAGATCACCGGGTAGCGGGCTCGTATCAGTCTGCCAATCTGGATGGTCGCTTTCTGGTTCATTTGGGTCTCCTTCCCTCTGCGCTTCGCGTTGTGGTAAGTAAAACTCTCTACTTACCTAACGGTTGGGGAGGGCAGAAAGTAAGGTAAAAGTTTAGGAACAAAATTGAAAAGGCCCTTGCCAGTAGTCTGACAAGGGCCTTGCTTGCTCATAGTTCGAGGTAAGAGAATCGAGAGGTTCTTTTCTTGCTTTTGGACGGCCGTGCCTGTTTTTGTGGCGGTGGGCAGCCCGTCGGCGTGGAACCGGCTTCAATTTGATGTAAAGGAATCCCTGCCAGTTCCGAGTATTCTTGTGGGGAAAGCGGTGGTGAGTTCAGGGTATACTTTTTCGTATGCCGGCAGGTGCGTTCCCACTGCTTTTTACCTCGATTTTTCTTGCTGATTGTAAAGGCCGGGCAGTTGCAAGATACCCATTCGTGTTCCGCTGTCATCGCCCTGACCACTTTGTAATGCTTGTTGGGGTTTGACTTTGAAAATTCGACCCCGATCAGAACGTAGGTTGTGCCAGCTTTGCCCCACGTTACTACCATGTCGTCGTGGTGTCTCATTGCGTACTTTCCTTTGCCTACACTTCCAGGTGAGCGAATCGACTTGGCCCCATGCGCTTGATGGCAACAGCGGCCTCGTGTGTCAAGCTTTTAATCTGCTCCAACTGGTTTACGACGCCGGTCACGTTGGCATCTTTGGTTTCCTCGTTGGAACTTTGCAACGTCGTCAAGCGGGCCTGCAACTCATCCAACGCCATTTCCAGTTGACCGTCCTCGTGGGCATTCAACAAGCGGAACGTCTGAACCAGGTTACGGACTCGTTCTGCTGACCTACCAACCAGCCGCCCGTTCTTCTTGATTCCGGCCAAAATCTCACTCACGTCTGTGAACATTTGCGCGCGCAGGGAATCAAAGATCTCTTGAAGAGGGCTGCTCATATCAGCCATTTGCTGGCGGGCGTGCTCGAGTTCGGCCTGGCGCATGGCATTGATCTTGGCTTCTTTTTCTCGTAGTCGCAACCGGGCCTCTTCTTCCTCTGCCCACAGCTTTTGCTTACGTTCACGCTGTTCCGCGTAGATGCGCTCCCGCTCCTTCCACACTTGAACCGTTTCCATTTCCCGCTGATGGCGTAGCTGGTCGGCAAGCAGCCCGTCGGCCTCAACGTCGGCCTGACCAAGCAAGATCGCCGTGCGATAGTCTACGTATAAGCCACACTCTACGTCTTTGCGGGCAGGCATTTTTGATACGGCTCTGCCGACCACGTAGTCCACGAAGAGGTCTTCCTGATCGCCGCTGAACTCTGCGTTGTCTTTGGTAATCAGCACAAAGTTGGTGTCACCACCGCGCCTGGCCAGGAGGGCCTGCCACGCTTCACGCGCGATCTGGGTAAAGTCGTCGGCGATGGCATCCACAAACTCGTCGTAGCGACGTAGAACTTCTTTTTTCCATTCTATCAGTTCGGCCTGTAGCTTATCCCATTCTTCCTGCCATTTTTCGTAAGCGGTGTATGGCACCCAACGGTAAGAGCCGAATACGCCGATCCGGTAACTGTACTTTTCCAGACTCTGCCGAAAACGTGACTCGATGCTGCGCAGCCGACCGATCAGCTTCTTGGGCAACAGGTCCTTGCTGCCGGCCTTGAGCCGCTTGCGCCGCATATCCCCATCTGGGATTCCCAACTCACTGTAGGTGGTCCGGGTGGTGAACATATTGCCGCCGTGGAAGTCCAGGTCGACCAACGTACCCATTTCCTGGAGTTTGTGCAATTCCAAACGCACGGTGGAAACTTGGTTAACGTCCACGCCGTAGCGTTCGGCGTGCTGCTGACGCAGGTTTTCGACAGATACGACGCTCTGGCTGTGGCCATTGTGATTGTTGACTTCTTGTGCGGTCAAAAGTGTCGCTTCGATAGTCGTTGTGGTCATGGGTTTCCTCCTCGTGCTGCTTCAAATCGTTTTTGTTCCTAAATGTAAAAGCCTCTCACTAACTAAACGGATGAGAGGCTTAAAAAGTAAGGGTCGAGTTTTGCAGATTTATGCCATAGCCATTGCCCTCTTGCAGATGTTGGCCGTGAATTCGGCCCGACGGCGCAGTTCCTGCTCCAACGCATCCAGGTACTCTTGAGGTACAAACGCCAGGTCACCTTGATACCAGGAATAGCGGGCACGTAACGCCTGAATCTGGCAAGCCGTGCGAGTTGGAACGATGACACCACGCTCGCCGAACCACGTCGCGCTGGACAATACGTAATTTCCTCGTCGGCGCTCTTCGTGCCACGCTCGATCTCTGTAGGTACAGGGGCAAGGTAACAATGTCTTCGGTGCGTTCCAGGCGATGATAAAGTCTTGTCTCGACACTGCAAATACAACGGCCGGCGCATCGTTGAGCCAGAACCCGTGCGGTCGGTAACCGTGCTGGCGCATCCAGTCAACGGCAAAATCGATCTGCTCCTGGCTCACAGGATCACTGCTGCCGTCATCGAACAGCTTGATGGCTTTGTAGAATCCATTGCCACCTGCCGTCTTTGGTTTTAGGATCACAAGCGAAACCAGTTTCTTGCCCATTAGTTATTCTCTCCTCGTCTGTCCGCACCTGCGGGCCTCTGTCGCGTCGCCGATCTCTGCAAATTCGAGAGCATACTCGCTGGCGGCCAGCAGATCTCCGTCCTCGGTGACGATGATTTGCGGGGTGTCCCAATCCAGCGTGATTACGTCGCGCCAGTCTATGGCTCGGGTGGCTGCCAGGTCGATCACACGTTGATTACTGCCACCTCTCCACTGCATTCCGTCGTGGTCCAGGTCGGCGATGTATGGGCCGTCTATCAACACGTCAGCGGCTTCCAGTGTTTCTACTATGCCCGGTACTACATCGGCTGCGTCTAGCAAGTCTTCCAGCATGTAGCCGGTGTAGATTACGACGTGGCGACCGGCAGCTTTGAGTCGACTGACCAGGTCGGCCAGTGCACCGCCCAGTGCGCCGCCAACCTGGTAAAAGGGCTCGCCACCACTGATTGTGACGGGTAGACCGGTGGCCAGCAGAACGTTGGCGATCTGCTCGACGGTGGCTGTGTTGCCGGCGTCAGGGTCCCACAAGTGGCGGTTTTGGCAGCCAGGACAATGAATAGGACAGCCTTGCAAGAAAATTGCCGCTCGGCGTCCTGGGCCATCAACGTAAGTAGGGCTAATGATTCGGTCAAAGTTGATTTCGTTGGGCATGGTCATAACCTCCTACTTACTTAACGGTTGGACAAAGGGGAAAGTAAGGGGCCAGTGTTGTAAAAATCTCCCTCTCAAAAGCCGTCAAATAGGGTCGCTCATTCTTGCATTTCTCTTTCCAGGCGCTTTCTGATCATGCGCAGTGCCTTTGCATCATCTTCCATGATAGGCCGTTTCCAGATGTTCTTCGTTTTCCACCACACCACCGCGTCCCAGACTTTTTCTTCTGGCGCGCCAGTCTCGTTAGCCATCAGCACAACGAAGTGTTTTTCCCACTCAAGCTCAGCCAGACGGCGGTCGCGGATTTCCCACAAAAGTGGGATGATATTGAGATACTGCCGTCGTTCCAGCCTGGAGTCAATAAAGTTCTCGACTGTCTCCAGGTCAATCAAGTCATAGTTGAGTACAAACGTATCGGACCGGTATGCGATGTAGCTAACGCGGTTTTTGCGCTTGTGTCCTCGCCAATCACTCCAACTTGAATAAACCGTGTCGTCTGGATTGTAGCGGATGATCAGCTTTTCTCGCTTGTCCCATATGCTAGGGGGATGAACCTCCTCCACCTTGTACACACCGAAACCGGGCGGCGATGGCTCAGCACCATCCCTATAATACCGTAGGAACCGTCTCGGGCCGGATGCGCCTTGCTCTATGGGCCGATGGATAGCCAGCAAGATTCTCGACCCTCTTTGAATCTGCTTGTTGATCCCATCCTTCCACTCGCGATACCGAAGCCTGCCGTCAAGCAATGCTGGTTCCGCATCGAAAACAAATTCTATCAGCCCGGCATAGGTATCAGGGTCAAACAGATTGACAAGACTGTTCATAGGCTTGAACACGTCCGTTCGATCCAGCAGGCCCTGTAGGAGCAAGCCCTTTCGTTGGTAGGAAAATTCCAGGTTCTTTGCCTGTTCCTGCCCGAATTCACTACCCCTCTCAACGCGATCGAAAACCTTCTGAATCTCCTCCGGCCCAGGAAACAGCTTCGTTCCCATTGAAGTGCCCGTCCAAATGCGATACACGCACTCGCCGTTCCGGATCAGGAGATATGTCATCTTGTTTTTGACTTTCATCTCGGCATTGATCCAGACGTTGTTCGTGTAAGACCTCTCTTGGCGTGAGGGCTGCAAAGCCACCACGCCCTTCTCGTGGGGCAAAATACGGGCCAGATTTGCGGGCTGGATCACCCAGGCGTCAAAGTCCTCCACATTACGGAAATCGATCCCCGGCTGATCGTTTTTCCAGCGAGGGTCGCCGCACTCTTCATCCATGAAAAGAACTAGCTGCCTAAAAACAATCGGCGTATCCATCGGCGCAGGGAGCCCATCACGAATCTGGACGATCTCCTCGTGAACCCCTATGTACATTTCGATTGCGCCAATGACCCTCTTGATCTGACCAAGCTGTCTCTGCATGGCGCCGGCTATAGATGACAGATGACTCATCTTGGCTCGCATCACGGCCTGGATCGCTTCGACGCGTGCGACCTGAGAATCCATTGCATCGCGCAGGCTCAAAAGGTGATCCTTGCCAGCGGATTGAACCAGCGCCGTCTCGCTCGTTTCTTTTCCCTCCCACAAATTCAGTTTCGACGGATCTCGCATAGCCTCAAGCGCTTCCGCTTCGAAGTCCTCAATGGACTCGTGGATTTGCACGCATCTCGCAAGATCGGCGCGCGAAAAAATGGACGTGCGAGATGACCATTGCCCATCTTTCAATCGCCAACGCATGACAAAAGACTGCACGCCAGTGTCATCCATTTGAATTCCCTCGAGGCGATACCATTTGCCGTAGCGCAACTCCAAAAAGACATCGCCAGGACCGATATCGAGGCCAAGGTCTTGTATGCTATTGTCGGGTTTCTGAATCGCTTTTTCTGTTGCCATCTCTCACCTAAAGACACTCAATCCTGAGGGACAATTATCCTACTTGACCTGAAAACTGACCGCTTTGCGGACTAGAATTCTCAACTCAGCTTGGATAAGACCTTTTGGCGCTCCGAGGCGTACAAAACGGCACAGACGATACAAGCTTCTAAGCATGGCTATTCCCCTGTTCAATTGCCCAGCCCATGCTGGACAGTAACCATTTTTGATTCAAATTGATTTTGCCAAACACTACCAGAGCTGATGGAAACGGTGCGCTATTTGCAGCAGTGCCAAAGCGCAGCCGACCCCGCACGAACACGACGAAGGACGCTGATGGCACGTGATCTTGCCACCATCGCGTATCTGTACGGGCAGGTAGCAGACAGACCACCGTTTCAGCGCCACACGTGGCTGCCTTGTGGACCCACTGACTAATCTTTCGTCCGTACGGTGGATTAACGTAGACTACGCCAAACCATGGCTTGTTCAGGCCGTTATCCTCCTCAGTATAATGAAAACGTGCCTTGACGTTGGGGTTCTTCTTACTGTCTGAACACGGATCCAGGTCAAGGCAGAATACCGTATAGAGGCTCTCTAGAAGCTCGCGCGGCGTATTCCATTTACCTGTGTTGGATGAGAACAGCCCATCGTTGATCATGCTCATTGCAGATTCTTTTCCTTGCCGGCCACCCCGACGAAGAAGTGATGAGGGAGAACGTTGTGAACGGCAACTACGTGCAAGCCATTGATCTGTTGTTTATCTCCTTCCATCGCCCCCCGATTGACGTAGCAAGTATCAGGTGCGTGACCGTGTTTCTTTTGATAACGTTGTGCAGCTCTGACAATCTTGTCTTCAAGGGTGCGGGTAGGATCGTTATCAAACCACAAGAGTCCAATGGTCAGTCTGCATTCGTCTCCTCGTTGTTTATTTCCTTCCACCATTCTAATACCTCTCTCCATTCTGCCTTGGTGGCCCAGACCTCAAACCAGCCATTTTTCCGCTCTATCTTTCGTCTAAATTGACCCCCTATCCATCCGACCAAACCTGGCGGGCCAGGTAACGGGCCTTCATAACTCTCTGGTATTTGCATCAGAACGATCGCCGTATCTGGCAATTCCACGGTGTTGCTGCCCATTTGGTTTTGTTCCTAACTCATTCCAATTGCTGCAAAAAAGTCTACTTGGGTAAGCTCACCACGCCGGTATGCTTTCGTAGCCTCAACGTAACGTGGCTCGGTCTCCTGCTTGACTTTTGGTGGCGGAGGCATTGCGGTCCCTGAAAGCTTCTCGAACATCTCTTCCACTTCCGGCGGATGGTAGACTAGCCACGGTGCCCACAGCCAGCCATTCAGTTCAGCACACAGACAAAGGTCGTAGACGACGTCTGCACCATAGAGGCGTAGGCTATAGTTGCTCGCCGGCAGCAGCATGTTGCCTGTGCCACAGCACGGATCGCATACCGTGAGGACTCTAGTGTCCCCCTCGTCTCCCATGAACGCCATCCTGGCCATTGCGTCGCAGACGTTTATTGGCGTGGAAAAGAATCCCGTGGATTTGGCCCACTTTGCACCGTTGTTTTTCATCCAACTGGCTCGGCCCTCGAGGACGAAGGACGACCACTCCATTGGGACCTGCAAGAGATACGCCAGGTTGAACTGCTCGTACCAGAAGTTACGCACGCTCTCCGGGATGCGTGTTACCTCGTCTTCCAGGTCACGCCGGCCGAATCCGTGCAGAAGCCACCGTACGAACGCGAGCCAAGCATCGTCCCACCAATATCCCTTCTGGACGTATGGTTTCAAGATGCGCTTGACGTGATCCACAGGGTCTTCTGGCAGCAACTCCGGAGCGTGAACTCTTTTCTCGGAGGGCCACATAGTGAATTGAATCTGCGGGATGGGCTCGTCCGGCAAGGCCAGCTCGTCGCATATCTTGAGCCAGTAGTGCCATCGACCGTGACCCACGTAAGGGATGGCGTCGATCTGTAACAGGTAAAGTGACAACCAACCTCTCTTCTGTTTGTGAACGTGGTTTCCGGTCTCAATCATGCTGCTTGCTGTTCCTCGTTTCGTTTTCGTTGCATTCCTAAGCCAATAAAGTGGGGGCACAGCTCTCTGTGGCCGTGCCCCCCAGTACAAACCCAAAATCAGAATGGGATTTCGTCAGCTTCAATCAGCCCGGCTGGTTCTTCGTCCACCGGTGGACCGTACTCGCCACCGTCGTCCAGGATCTCGCCGTGCTCGCTCACGGCACGTCCGTCGGCGGTGCGAAACTTGGCTTTGGCCCACTGCTGCGCTGCGTCGAACCACGTAGAACCCTTGTCTAGAATCTCTTGGCCTACGTAGGTACTAACCAGGTACTGGCGCAATGCCGCCGCATCGTTCAGCTCCGGGACGAGGAGCACCGGCGGTGTGATGGTGGAGACGTTGGGCTCCACACCAACTTGGCGCGGCTCCCCGGCAGCCAGTTTCAACCAGAACGAGTACAACGGGAGGTGCTTCTTCGCCATGCTGCTGGCTGCCGGCAGGATCTTGGAGCGATACCCCCTGAATGCCTCGTAAAGCGCCTTGCCGGCCATGCCGGTGGCGGTCAGCATCCAGGGTGTGGTCTGGGCGTCACTCGCCTCGCGAACGATGACCAGCACCTGGTATTTGCCTCGGGCGCCCTCCTCGTACTCTGCCAGCCAGACGGTGCGACCGCCCATGACCTTGAACCAGCGAAACTTTTCCGCCAACGCAGCCACGTGGAGGTTGTCTGCCAGGTAGGCGTCGGTGGTATCCCCATTCTTGTGGGGCAGCTCGCCCCGATCCCACTCTAACTCGCCCAGGACGTTGGCCGTCGGCATGGCCCACCCGCCGCTACCCAGGACAGGGTGCAATCGGGTGAAAGCCCGATTGCCATTGACCCACTGGATGAAGGGATAACTACCTGTGCCCTGGTAGCCGTGTTCTTCGGGAAATTGGGCGTCGGCAAACGGTAGGTCGCCGTCGTTGTTTTTCTGTTTCGTCATAGAATTGCTCCTTTAACTTTCGAGTTTGCTTGTCAGACCATCTCTCGGAATAGAAAATTCGATGGAGTATCAGATTGCCTGGAGATAGGATTGGCCCTTGGCGGTACTCCGCCAAATAGCTTGATCAACAGATATTTGGGGGCCAAGGCTTCCACTTCAACGTAACAGCCGGCCGCTTTTTCTAGTTCAGCGAGCACGGCCGGATAAAGCCAACCGTAGCGCTGAATAAATAGCCGGCCATCTGTAGAGGCCAGGCGGATGACGTTACACGTATGGTGTAGACGGGAGACGGTGTTGTTGTAGGCTACGGCTAGAGGCTTTACCTCGTCTGGCAAATCGTCAAATGCCATCCACTTCGTTTTCGATTTCGACATGACGGAGTCCTCTCAGTAGTAGACTTCCAGTCCCGCCACTTCCGGGAGACTGTCCCAAATCATGCCGGCTTCTATGGTATCCACCACTGCGTAATAGACGACGCCTGCGTGAAATGCCACCACGACGTTGTCCTCGCCGTCGGCAAAGAGTGCGAAGAACTTGCGTGAGGGATTCTGCCACTGCCGTACAATGCGCGCGCTAGCCATTTTCACCTTGGCCACGTTGCGCAGGTTTCGTACCAATCCATACCACGCTTTGAAGCTGGCCATTTTAACGACGCCTTGAACCTTTTTCCGTGGCACGAAAACTCCTTTCTTCCCACCCTTCCCACCCTTCCCACCCTATTGAAAACGCTTGACTTGTCTCTATTTACCAAACGATTGGGAGATGGCTAAAGTAAGGGAAGATTTATGATTTCTGACTCTAACAGATCTACAAAACTTGTCTCAATGCCTGGCGGAGCTTGCCACAGTGCCACGTTAGTGACTGTGGACGGATGCCCAGTTCGGCGGCGATTTGCGTGCGGCGCTGGCCGGCAGCCAGTCCGTTGGCAACAGTACGCTGCTTCTCGTTCAGGTCGGCGATAGCCTCCCGCACGGCGATGACTTCCAACAGGTCGTGGCCGTCCGCGGGTTGTTCGTCAACTTCTTTTAACGAGGTGGTATGCCGCTGGTGGACCAATTCCCGCCGCAAGGCGTCCCCGGCACGCCACAGACCGGCACGCACGATGTAGGTAGGCTGTTGCACCAGGTAGCTGGGGTTAGCATTGGCGCGCTCGATGATGCCGACGTTGGCCTCCTGCACCAGGTCGTCGGCGTGGCATGGGCCGAAGCAACTGACAATGGCATAGCGCAGGCGGGGCTGCAAGCGAATCAGAGCTTGATGTTGATGGGGGGTCATAGTTTACTCCTCGTTGCACTTTGCTGTACTAGAGTCTAGTTTCACTGTACTGACCGGGCAAACGAAAAGCACAGCGTTGGCGTTTGCGTTGTATTCCTAATGCGATAGCTGTGCTTTCTGTGTCACATTTTCACTTTCATGTTAGCGGTCAGAGCTTTGATTGCGGAGATCGTCTCTGGTTCGTCGCCGTTGCTGCCTGTGGCCAATTGGTGTACGGTCTCGCGTACATCGGGCAGCATTCTGACGTTTTCCTGGTCGCGTTTGACGTGGATTTGGTATGCCTGGATGAAGCGTGCGCGGTCGGCGGTTAGATTCTCGCTGTCGCACATATACCGCCAGCCGCCAATGCCATCCAGAGCCTTTTTGACCAGCAGGTGGCTCCAGTCCTCGTCTTTCGGCGGTCTATAGCGGCTGAAGCCGAGGCTAAACTTTTCACAGACCTCGGCCCACGCTTCGTCGGCCGTGGGCAGGCCTTTAGCCTTCTCTGATAGCTCGAAAACGGCGTTGCGCAGTTCAGCAGCAGACGGAAAGAACGTGTTGCGGCTGCCGACGTGGATCGCAGCCTTTTTCAGGAGATCGGCGGGAATGTCACCGAGTATCGTGGCATACGCCCGGATCGTCCTGGTCGGCAGTTCGAATCGTGGGTATAACGATGCCAGAAAGGACAAAATCTCTGCAACTTCTTTCAGTTCGGCCATTTACCACCACCCTTCCTCTCGTCCAAGTTGTTCGATCCCAGTAAAGCCTCTTGGCTTTGATCGCCCGTTGCCATTGTGACCGTTGTGCCCGTTGCCCACGGTGAGGGTTTGTTCGTTCCCACTTAACAAACCCAGGACCACGTCTGTCCAATCTCGTTGAAATTTTTTGACGGCTGGGTCGGAGTAGCCTTTATACCAACCATATTGGCCCTCTGGGTCGAGTACGATTTTGACCGCTTGCACGGCAAGTGTTGCTGGAATATCGGGAATTGTTCTGGCCAGCTTGCCCAAAGTACTGCACCATCGACTTTTAAGCTTGTCAGGTACATTTTGGGAATAGACTCGCTTCATCTCTAACCATGCAACCAGCATCGCGTCGCCCAGGGAATCCGCGCCACCAGCTTCGGGAGGGATAGTCCAGCTTTTGCCATCGCCGTTGCCGCCGGCCGCTATTTGTTTGGCTTCACAATGGGCAGCAAGAGATAAGAAATCAGTGGCTCCACCAAAATGGGTACGCAATGACGTCTGGTATACCTCACCAGGCGGCAGATCGAGTTGTGGTTTTGGTTCAGGGGGAGGGTGCGGTTTAGATGATTCGGATTGTGAGCCTAAACCATTACCATTGCCATTTTGCTCAGAATCATCAGGGGAGATTTCCGCGCCGGTAGGTGCGGGATCTTGGGTTTCCTTTTGGGTTTCTACTTGGGTTTCCTTTTGGGTTTCATTGTTTACGTCCGACGTTACCCCTGGTGTTACGTCCGACGTTACCCCCAGCGTTACGTCCGACGTTACCCCTGGTGTTACGTCTGACGTTACCCCTGACGTTGCGCCTGGTGTTACGTCTGACGTTACCCCTCGGCTCTTTAGGCTCCGTTTGGTGGCCTTCTTTGTACGCCTCTGATTGACACTGTCACGCGATTTTTTCCTGGCCTGCAAGCCGTCCCAATCGATTTTTTCCGCATCCATCTGTAGGGTATAGCGCTGCCCTTTTTGGGTAGGCTTGCCGATTTTGATCAGGACGTGATGCTTATCCAGTGCAGCCAGGCATTTGCGTACTGTCTGTAATGACAGGCCGCAGCCATAGGCAACG
>Ga0180432_10006365_pt1 | contig 15322 bp, 21 predicted proteins | sample SS_ome_10_FD_132414 | JGI IMG/M metagenome (GOLD analysis project Ga0180432, IMG submission 132414) | Hypersaline lake sediment archaeal communities from the Salton Sea, California, USA - SS_1_MS_2 metaG | ecosystem: Environmental > Aquatic > Non-marine Saline and Alkaline > Hypersaline >... | reverse complement strand
TTCAAAACTCTTAAAACTGTAGTTTTCTCACAACCAAGTAATTTCCCTATTTCTCTGCTTGATTTTCCTTCTTTGTACAGCTTTTCTATTTTATCGTTTCTGTCCATTTGTGTCCTCCTTTAGCATATATACACCAAAACTATGCACCGGAGAATATTTTATTTTAGATTCATTCGTTTCCCTCTGCCATAGAAGTCAGATCAACCTTCCCACCACCACGAACATTGCTTACAGCACTTGTCGCACAAAAATATGCTGCACCCACACCATCAGAATCTGCATCATAGTCCATAACACCACAAGAACGGATACCAATAGATCCAGCTTCTGCAAAAGAGTCTATATTTGCACCCATAAAAATAAATTGCCAGTTGTAAACATCTTGTTGGTGTGTTATCATTTCATTAATTTTTTGTCTTGTGTATTCTTTGCTTGCATTTTCTTGTCCGTCTGTCATAACAACAAAAATGACATGCTCTGGCTTTTCGTCTTCATCAAGATTGTCCAGCTTTACGCCAAGATCTGTAATTGACTTGCCAAGAGCATCTAAAAGAGCAGTCATACCTCTTGCAGAATAAGTTTCTCTTGTCAGTTCTTCAACTTCTTGAATATCTACATTGCTATATGGAGTTTCATAATAATCATCAAACAATACAAGAGAAAGATTTGCTTCTCCATCAACGTCTTTTTGCTCTTTAACAAATGAATTAAATCCACCAATAGTATCATCTACCAATTGCTCCATAGAACCAGACCTATCAAGCACACAAACAATTTCCGAAAAATTCTTCCTAGCCATTTTTTCTCCCTATCCTACTTTGGTTATATTAGTAACAATAAATGAGTCTTCTTTCTTATACCCATCAAGTTTAAGCACTTCTTGCTCAAGCTCTCTTAACAGATAATCATCATAGTATGCCTTCATAAAAACCTCATTGAAAACTACAATATTGGAAAGCTTTTGTGTCATATCTGAAATTTCGATGAAAGCCATTTCCTTCTTTTCTCTTTTGGTTTTGATCTTATTAACACTTTCAAGAACACCCATGACACACATGTTTCCAGAAACGGCATTCATAACAGAGCTACATGTTGAATCAATATCTTCATCTAAAATATCGTCAACTCTTGTGCTTGTGAGGTTTATACCCAAATACTTCCTTTCAAGTATGTCCTTAGTAAGATTATAGTCTTTTTCGACACAAATTTCAAGCATTTTAATCGCTTCTTCTGTCTTTTTGCCAATCTTTAATCTCTTGTTTTCTTCACTAACCTTTTCAAGCAAATCAGTTAGGACTGCATGTTTGTTTTGGTCGAAGAAGTGCATAAATATCTCTAACTGCTTTGTAGACAACGACTTAATGAAATTGTATTCAGCCATCATCTTTGATCTTGTAGTTCCAAAACAGTCAAATGTACCAGACTTAATTAAAGGTTCAACCTTTGCCTTTGACAGTTTCTTGTGGAAAATGCAATGAAGTGCCTCTCTCCAACCACTACATTTTTCTAAATAAGAGAATTTACTCACGCCACTCTCACCGATGCCCTTGATAGATGTGATGCCGAAAGCTATTGTGTTTTCATCCACAATCTCAAAGTCCTTATTAATCTCTTTTATTGTTGGTGGAAGCAGTTCTATGCCGAAGTTCTTCATATCCCAATAAACTTCTTCAATTTCTGTCTGTTGATGCTGCTTAAGCTTTGCACATCTTAGACAAGACCAGAAAAATACGGTTGGATAATGAGCCTTGAGGTATGCAGACCTATAGGCATTGATGGCATACGCCATTGAGTGAGACTTATTAAATGAATATGAGCCAGATTCTTGCATAATGTCGAAAAGCTCTTCAGCCTTATCCTCTGGAACTCCATTCTTCATGCAGCCATTGACAAACTTCGGTCTAACCTTCTTTAGATCGTCCATAAGTTTTTTGCCAACCATCTTTCTTACCACATCTGCTTCCGACTCTGAGAAACCAGCAAGAAGCTGCACGATTTTAATAAGCTGCTCCTGATATAGTAAAATACCCTTGGTGTCCTTCAAGATCGGAGCAAGTCTTCTATCTATATATTCAATATCTGTTTCTCTATTCTTGACAGCAACATAATTATCTGCCTGTTGCAAAGCTCCCGGCCTAATAATAGCAATAACGTCACTAAGCTCTTCAATAGACCTTGGCTTTATCTTCTTGCACCATGTTCTGGCAAGAAAACTCTCTAGCTGGAAAAGACCCTTGGTCAAACCACGACCTATAAGATCGAAAGTGTCCTTATCATCAAGAGGCACATTGTCAAGATTAAACTTATTCATTTTCAACTGACTCCCTAAGCATTTCATTTACCTGTTCGTTAAATGTTCTATCATTTTCATGTGCAAGCTTTGCTATTTCAAGAAAATCCTTATCATCAATGTCGGCATTTACTTCGACCATTTCTACGCCTTGACCAACTATGTTGTCAACAAAAACACGAAGATCTTCAAGTTCTTGTTTGTTTGAAGAAGCATTTTCTTCTGTTGTTTTTAGCTTATTTTTAAGCTGAGCTATTGCAAACCTGTATCCTACTTCTGATGCGTGTCTATCTGCAGGATGGAAGCACCTGCATTTTACAAAAGCAACAATCAGTGTCATTACCAACAATGAAATATTAGGATCTAATCCAAAAAGATTAAACACCAAAATAGCACCACCGACACAAGAACAAACAATTATTGTAATACTAACAGTTTCATCAAGAACTTCTCTAATATTAAATATAAGTTTTTCCATTATCTACCTTTCATAAACTTTTTTGCAGACTCAAGTGCGTGTTTTGCGTGAGAAACTCTCCATCTATAAAAGAACCCTTTTGCATTAAAGTCGTTGTCGTCAACATCAATTCCCTCTTTAGCTAACAAGTCCTTACAGATTGACAACAAGGCCGACAAGGTTCCTGTCATATCACGAATAAGAGATTCGGCTTCATCAAGCTGGTGTTTTACTCCACCGCCCTTCTTACCTTTTTTCTTCCTTCTAATTTTACTAGGGTCTATCTCTTGGTCAAGTGCTTTTTCTTGAGCTTTTCTTTTTTCTCTAGCTTGCTCTTCTTTACTCAACTTTCTCTCCATCACAAATCTTAAAATCTCTTGCCTTCATATCTTCAATCTTGCCAGAGGTCTTAGCCAATGAAATTAGTTTGTCAACATCTTGACCAACCTCAGAAATAGGAGTTGTTTCTTTATATTTAACAAGAACAGTAATCTTATATAGTTTCCCCTCAAATTTAATATCAATTGGGGCAACTTCTATAGTTTCAGCATTCTCTTTAATAACAACCTCTGGATTAGTTTCTATATAACTAACCTTTGGAACATTAAAAAGAATAATAGAAACACAGATTATTGCAAAAAGAAGAAATACTACTATTACATCAATTATTTTTTTCATCTAAAACTCCGTTCCCCAATGAATACCAAAAGCAGAAGTCACACGTGGATCATTGAAATCTTCCCAATGATCAAGCCTCCAGTTCGGATCAGAATTCTTGTTCTTCATATATTCAAGTTCAGCAGTTATAGAACCAATCTTCCAACGTCTACGATTCAGGTTGCTATCAAGAGTGAGACTTGAATATCCAGAAAGACTCCAGTCGTCTTCAGTCACAGCGTTGTCTATTGCCCACTGTGTTTTTCTAGCCAAAGTTGCTTCTGGCTTAGGGCAAATTGGAACAAGCCTAAATAGCTCAGTGTATTCGCTTTGATTAACTCCACAACCAGCACACAAAAAAACCAAAGCTAAAATAAGACTAATCTTCTTCACTAGGAACCCCCTTAACAATTTTGCCATCAACAATTTTGCCCCAAGGCTTAATGTTCTTATTTCCACTCTTAATGTTCTTTGGAAATACAACATAAACTTCATCAGTCATCTTGTTAAAAGTCATAACAAAATGAGTCTTAGAATCCTCTTCTACAAAATCAACAAATGCCTCAAGACCCACATCTCTCTCAGCAAAAATACTCTTTGAATTATTCTCAACATAAATATGAAATTCTTTGTCTCCAGTAAACTTCAAATACCAAGGATAAATCTTAGACTCAAAACCAATGCTACTAAAGTACTCAACAACCATATCTTCAAAAGTAGCTTCTTCCACTACATCGTCTGATTGTTCAACTTCTTCTTTTACTTCTTCCTTTGTTTCTTCACTCATTTCTTCTCTCCCTTCATTTTGTTCTTCAACTATATCCTCTTCTTCTTGTATGTCAAGTTTTTTTTCTTCGATATTCTCCTTGTTTATTTTGGCCTGACATAGATCAAACATAGTTAAAAGCTTAAGACCAAGAACATCAACCTTAACACACAATTTCTCAGCATCACCCATTTCAAAAGAACACATGTACGTCTTACTTCTTGAATCGTATGAAATTGGCAAGAACGTATTTATGTCCTCAGAACTAATAAGAACACCCGCAGCATGAATACCTCTTGACTTCTTAACTCCCTCAATCTTCTTTGCAAGCTCAACCTCTGCCTTGTAGTCCTTCATGGCATTTCTAAATTCATCAGAAACTCTCAAAGCATCATCAATTGTATAAGATGCATCATCATCCTGCTTTATTTCTGTTTCTGGAAAAGCCTTGGTTAAAACATTTGCCTGTTCAAAATCAATTCCTCTTGCTCTAAACACTTCTTTAATAGCAGCTTTTGGCTGCAATGTCCCAAAAGTCGCAATTTGAATAACATTATTCTCACCCCATTTTTCCTTGAGGTATTTTATTACGTCACCACGAATCTCAGCACTAACATCAAGGTCAATATCTGGAAGACTTACACGACCCTCTGACAAACGACCAGTGTTAAAAAACCTCTGGAAAGATAGATCGTACGCAATAGGATCAAGTCTTGTAATCCCAAGCAGATAGGAAATAAGACAACCTGCAGCACTACCTCTTCCAACACCAGCTTTTGAACCAAGTCTTTCAACCTCCTTAATAATATCCCAAAGAATTATAAAGTAATTGTTAAGACTAACACCATTAATCTTTGTATCCCTAAAAATCTCATACTCATACCAAAGTCTCTCTTGGTATTCATCTCTATCAAGATCCATAGCCTTGAGGTTATCTTGACAAAGCTCCCACAAAAAAGTGTCAATGTCCTTAAATCCATCTGGAATAGGATAGGTAGGAAGCTTTGGTTTTGATAGCTCTATCTCATAATTTTCTATCTGGTCTGCAATCTCAACAGAAGTTGCTATTTCTTCTTCTAAAAAGAGATCCTTGATATCTTCATATCCCTTAACATAATAGCCGGTGTTGTCCGAAAACAAGATATCCTCACCACGACTTCTTGCTTCCTCCCTGTCGCTTAGGGTTTTCTTTGTCTGAGAACAAATAATGACCTCATGGGCTATAGCATCTTCTGGACTTGCGAAATGAGGATCACTTGTGGCAACAACCTTAATTTTAGTTTTTTCGCTAATCTTTCTAAAGCACTCAATAACAACCGACTGCATTGGAATGCCTTCATCTTGAACTTCAAGGTAAAAGTTGCCATTAAAAGCAGCGTTCCACTGTATTGCCTTGGCGCACCCGAACTGAAACCAGTTGTCTCTAAGTAGCTGACGACAAGATTGAACATCTTTTGCAGAACCAGCATTAGAGTCCTCTTGGAATATCTCAGATGAAATTATTCCACCAATACAAGCAGACATTCCGATAAGATTGCCCTTGGACGCAATCTGCTTAACAATATTGATATCCACCCTTGGATTGTAGTAGTAATTATAAGCTGCCTGATTATTTAGCCAAATAAGATCTTTGTACCCCTCAAGATTCTTAGCCAAAACAATTAAATGCCTTGCCTTTCTGTTGGTAGATTCTTTCAAGGATGCATCGCTATCACACACGTAAAATTCACTACCAAGGATTGGCTTGATGTCATTCTTTTTACACTCTTCATAAAACTGAATGACGCCACTAATAGTTCCATGATCAGTTATAGAAATGGCATCTTGATCAAGAGCCTTTGCTCTGGCAACAATCTCAGAAATTTTTGCACAACCATCAAGAATAGAGTGATCTGAGTGATTGTGAAGGCTGATAAATTTACTCACCTACTTCTCCTAACTTCATTGTAAAACAATAGAATTGCCCAAACAATAGTTGATAGAACAGCCCTTCTAAAATCTCTTTCTTCACAAACATATGTAAAATAATTCATTCCAATTGCAAAAAAGCAAATAAGCGGAAGAATTTTTCTTTTAAACATTAAAACTTCTCCAATATCTTATCAGCAAACCCATATTCAATTGCATCTTTTGGTTTGATAAAAACGTCTATTTCTTTCAACATCCTGTTCTTAAGATGTGACCTCACCTGTTTTTCTGTCTTTCCTTTAAACTTAGGAGAATCATAGCACACTTCTACATAAATGTCAAGCATTACTTCACAACAATATTTTGAATAGGCGATATTGCTGTAAACTTCTTGTGTTGCCCCTACCACATGTTCTGATCCATAGTGAATAAGAAAGTAAGAGTTAGGAAGAAGAACTCTTTCATCAGCAGCCTGAAGAATTATGCTACTCATACTTCTTGCATGTGTATAAGAAATAATAGTTACATGATATGGCATAGCTTTAATGGTGTCATAAATAGCCATACCCTCTTCCCACATTCCACCACATGTATGCATATGAATGGTTACAGGTTCTGTCTTTGATTGATGAAGAAGATAATGAAGGTTTTTAATTACCTTATTAGCCATCATATATTCAACTCCCGGCTCTTCTCCATCATATTCACCACCAACAGAAGAATCTACTCCATGAATATAAAGCTCCCTTGTTTTAGGAGAAATCCATCGTTCATGCATGTCTTCAAGATAACCATTAGTTTTTGCCATTTGCTCTTCCTTTATTATCTCTGACTGTTCTCATAAAAATTGGAGCGTAAAAACTCTCATTTCCTGTTACTTTATATACATGACAAGAGTTACAAAGTGTTATACCATTATCTGGATCAAAACAAAGTGCTGGATTGGTCGATTTTTTCAATATATGATGCGGAACAATCCTTCTTGTAGACCCACACTTCTTGCCATTTTCTTTTAAAAACTGACACTTCCTGCCATCTCTTTTAAAGACAGCACTTCTAAAGTCTTTCCACTTTTTAGGGAACATATTTTTAAGATCCACTCTTGGTATCCGTTCCTTCCAATATCTTTTCTACAACAGGTGAGTTAACGATTGTACTCATAAGCATGTTCGTTACAAGACCGGCCTCTTCTTCATCTTCAAAGTTGAAATGAGCAACCATAAATTGAGAAACAGCATTTCCAACCTCATTAACAAAAGCATTTGTCCTATCGCCTGTTTTGTTATAGTCAATCCTATCTTGGACCTTTTCTTCTTCTGCTTCATCTGTATTAGAAATAACGGAAAAGATGGCACTGATTGATTCAAATGGAATCTTCTTAGTCCCAAGCTTAGCACTATTTGCTAAAACAAATATATCATCCAGCGCAACACACTCTTTATTACTTGTCTTTATCTTACCTCTGAGAAATTCACCAGACTCCAGTGTAATATAAGTGTTTCTTCCAGAAACGCAGTCATTCATCTTTACCATGATTGTCTCCTTTATGCTAAGTCCTCTAAAGTCCTCCCCATTTTAGCATATTGAATTGCTTTGTCAAGAGGTTTTCCAAGAGAATCCAGCATAAAGAAAATATCACAGTCTTCTTTGCCGCCATTAAACGCACAGAACCTACACTTCCACTTGGCATTATGACCACGTATGGTTCTTTTTGGATCGTTGCAAGATTTTATCTTACGCCACCTTGAATATAGCTTATTTGTTATAGAAATCATCTCCGACTCTGAGAAAGAAAGAGTAATAGGCTTCCTTCTTAGATAATTAAATGTAACGATGTAGTTATCATAAGTTGGATACAAATACCTAACAGCCAATGCGTAAAGCATAGCTTGAGTATCTTTTCTTAGTGCTTCAAATGTCTTAGAGCTTTTTCCTGACTTCCAATCCACCACTTCAATTGTGTCTTCATCAATCTCCACAATAAGATCTATAAACCCATAAAGCCTAAAAACATATCGACCAAAGACATCACAAATGTCAACTGTCTTATCTATTTTTCCGTTTTCATCACCAAAATCTTTAGAGTATCCTTCATAAATAAGTTCTCCATCTGACTTAAGAACAAGATCAACCGTTTGCTCAACTCCAAGGATTTTGTGCTGAAACACATTGTTCTTTTTATCAAGAACCTTGTGAATCATCTTTCTGCAGTCTTCAATCTCTTCTTCTCTATCATACTCAAGATCAACGGTTTCAAAGTGCTTATCAAACTCTCTTTCTAGGCATCCATCTACATCAAATGCATCATATTCATCATCCATACAACATCTTGCATACTTTTCAAACACAGTATGACAAACGGTTCCTTTTTCACTCCCCATGTTTGGGAAACCTTTTAAACCATAAACATACCTAAGCTTATATGAATAATTGCAAATATCAAAAGTATCTATTGATGAGGCTGATATGTGTTGCAGATCCATTGTCTTTTTCTCCAATAAAATCATTGCCTACCATAAAGTCCCATATTTCCTTATGAAACTCTCCGATATCTCCACTACTATCTATTTTAAATTCAAATTTATGATTGTCAAGAGCAGTTTCACTCCTATGATTTTCCGCTTCCTCTCCCATGTTATATTTTCTACCTTCAATCCTAATACAATATCCATCATTAAAACTATTAACAAAATCAAATTCATTAGGAAAACGCATATCAGTAATTACAATCTTATCATAACCATCTGCCTCAAGCATCTTAATTTTCACCCTAGCAATGTCAACCCAAACATCAGGATATGCTTCTCTGTGTTTATCTGTTCCCTCAACCTGAAGTAGATTTCTACCAGCATCATCTTTTTTACCATCCCAACCATGAACAGAAACACAGTGATCCTTTAGACCATCACCAAAAGCAACACGATAAAACCCATACATATTACAAAGATACTTAGCCATAGTATCTTTACCCGATCCAGCCTTACCAGACAGTCCGAAAACAATCATAGCCAACCCATCCTTTCACAAAACTCCGTTGCCTTTGTATCATCCATATCCCCTATATCTTTATAGCCATCTAGGGAAACTTTTTCAACGTAAAAAAAGGTGCTAAGAGAAGAAAAATCCTCTTCATCGTATGAAGAATGTTTGTTTTTGAAGTTGCTTCCAGCGGCATCACTATCGGTAAACAAAAACACCTTGGCGATATAACCTATTGATAGCAAAAGCTTTAGCTGATTCTGAGAAATTGATGCCCCCAAAACACAAACAACATTTTTGACACCAACTTGGTAAAGTTTCATCACATCTGGAATGCCCTCAACGATAATAAGTTCTTTACGCCTCATTATTTCATCATATGCTCTATTAAGATTATAAATCACAACCGCTTTTGATAAAGAATGAGAATGTTTCCATTTGCTGTCTGTGGAGAAACCTGTATTTTCACAATCTTCATGTTCGTGATACTTCTTACACTTAGGGCAACACTCATAAATAATTCTTCCAGAGAAGGCAACAATATCATCATTCATATCGACAATAGGAAAAACAATACGCCTTGCCATCTTACCTTTGTGTGCGAACCCGCACTGGAAATGATCAAGTGTCTTTTTAGTAAATCCACGCTTTGTAAAATATACATCGCTACTAAGCTTACTGAGACAGCTTTTGTCGTACACTGTCTTCTTGTTGTTTGTGTTTTTTGACTTTTTTACTTTACAAAATTTCTCTGTCTCAAGCTTTTCTACATCAATCTCTGGAATGTCGCTATCAGAGATTTTTAAAACTCCACATATGATAGAAACAGCTTCATAAAAACCAACCTTGCAAGCACCCATAACCAAGCCAAATATGTTGTTTGGGTAATCTTCATTGCAATCATTGTCTGTAGACCAGCACTTCCACATTTTTCTATCTAAAGAAAATGAGCACCCTGTGTTGTTTTCGCCATCGTGTATTGGGCAAGGAAACGTAAAATATGAGTATCTGTTCTCATATTCAATTCCTAAGTACTCAAGAATAGCCTCAATGTTCTCAACAGCTATTGTTTCTATGTGCGTGTAATCTTTTTTCTTAGCTGTTTTACCACGGGTTTTCTGAGTCGTCTGCCTGTCTCTGCTCTGGCTCTTCTTGCTCACTGCTGTTGCTTGATTCATCTTCTCTCCTAGCAACACTATTCATTTGTCCTTCTATTAACAACGCTCTTGATTTATTGGCAAAAACGTTTATATAATCACCCTCTGGCGTAGCAGGACCAAATCTAGACTTGACAACGATCATTTTTGCATTTCCATGTTGTCCAGACTCTGTTCTTTCTTCAATCGTTTTGTTTTTAAAAATAGTAAAGCTGCTTGCAAGCCACTCTGTTCTATCTGATTGAGCAGCAAGACCCTGTCCTTCATTTTGAATACCATCCCTGTTAAGCTGAATAAGTAAGAATATTGGCACATCATATCGAATCGCAAAATCATGAAGAGCAGTCATCCAGAAACCTATAAGCTGGTACTCCTTAAGAGAGTCAAGACCATCTGTTTTCATCATCTTCAGATAGTCAAAAATTATAACACAATCTTTAAGAGAACCATCTTCATTTTCACCAACACATTGTCTAACCCACTTCTTCATATATGTTAGTATTTCTTCGAATCTCCATCCACCAACATACTGATGGTAAAATGGAAGCTTTTTTATCTTTGCAACTTCCTTCTTAACACCAGCAAGCTTTACCGGATCTCTTGCGATCTTCCCTGTCTCTATTTCAGCTATTCCAACATTTGCTCTTGCCGCAGCAAGTCTAGACATCTGATGTTCTTTCTCTAACTCTGTATCAATATACAGTGTTGGTATTTTAAAGTTAGAAATGTTGCTGCCAAAGTTGAGACTAAGCAAGGATTTACCAACACCAGTTCTTGCACCAAGCATGTTTATAGAACCACGACGAAGACCTCTTCCTATCGCATAATCATAAATTGGAAAGCCTGTTGGAACACCAGCCAAATCTCTTGGATTATTAATCTTATCATCAAACCAATCATCTATAGCATCACCGAAGGTTTGAAACTTTGCATTGGGATTCATTATCCCTTCTGTTAAACCACTGTACTTCCTCTCAACAATTGACATAAGCTCTTCAAGAGTGAAACTTGGATTGATTTCATTTTCTATCGAATCCTTCATTTCATCTATTCCGTCAAAAACCGCACGAAAAACAGCGTTCTTCTTCACGCTGTATGCGATTTCATCAAGAGCATCTAAGCCAACATTCATCAAACCAAGAGCATCAAGATATTCGCAGTCCTTCTTTTCTACAATTGAAAGAGTTCTCTTATCGCCCATCTTCTTTATTTCAGCGATAATAGAAAACTTGTCTATAACCCCCTTTGGCTTTTTCTCATAGAAATTTCTCATAGCCAAATAAATTGCGGAGTTAGTATCATAGTAGAAGTCAGAAGGCTGAAGACAAATATCTTCGGTCTTTATGAAAGCTTCCAAGTTGTTCTTTAAAATACAAGACAATACTGCTCTCTCTGCAGAAATATCCGTATTTATAGCATCGGGGTCACTCAACTAGTTGGTCCTTTTCTCTTCAATGCACAATCGTTACACATGTATTCTGCTTTTTCTTCAACCCTAATAGTATACTCTGTATCTTTCCCGCAGTCAAGACATTTTCCGCCACTTTGCTTAGGTCTTTTCTCTTTCTTGACCTTTTTCAGCCTTTCTGCAATTTCAAGATCTTCCTCAGAGTTCTCATTTGATGTAATAAACTTCATCTTATTTGGTGTTGGCAAAACACTTGTGTTCTCTGCTTCTGTCACACTATCAAGGTTTCTTTCTGCTTCTGAAATTTCCTTCTTACTTGCCTTTTTTGAAGAAGACTTTTTCTTGTTTTTAGAACCCTTTGGGCGACCCCTCCCCCTCTTTGGCTTTTCTTCTTCCTCTTCTTCATCTTCTTCTTCGGGATAAGGTTCTTCCAACTCTTCCTCTTCTTCAACATCAAGGTAAACAGCAGCAACCTCTGCATTTTCATCTGCAAGAATATCAAGAACACTTTCAAGCTTTTCTCTTACCTTGCGAATTCTAGCGGCTACCTCTTCTTCGTCATAAGACTTGTCTTCTGGAGCAACTAGTTCTGCACCAGCCATTTGATTGTAGCCCTCTACAACAAGCTCCCAATCACCCTCAATAATACCATCACGAATCTTTGCTATTGCGCTCATTCTTAATCCTTTCAAATTTATAATCTAAAAGCCTCTCAAGCATTACTGTTAAATAAGATATAGACCTATCTACACCTTCCAGCAATACTACATCAGAGTCATACTTAATCTTCGCATCTTGCAATTTCTTCAAGTGCTCATTGTTTTGTATAGCACACTGCAGTCTTTCATCTTTGTCATAAGAATCAAACTCAGAAGCAGCAGGTTTTCCTACCTTGATTATGTTGTTGTAGCACCACCTTGCTCTTGCAGCACTCTCATTGTACTCCTTTTTTATAAACAAAGAGTATTGTCTCAGCTTCCACACCACTTCGAATAGTTCCTCATGACCCATCTTCATATATACGTCATAGGCGCAATTGAGATATTCTGTAATCTCTTGTGGATCACATTCTATGTTTGGCGTGAGCTTTGATTTTATATCTTCTGTCATATATTTTCCACCTGATTTGGTTCAACTATACGGACTAATGTTAAGTTGTTTATTGAACACCAATCTTCTTTTCTTTTGTCTCTTTCTTTTTGCTTCATAAAATTATCAATAGTTCCATGAAAAAACTTCGAAAACTTATTGTGCTGCTGTCCATCAACCTCAATAACAATTCCAAGTTGAGGTATAAAAAAGTCTATAGATAGCCTTGAGTTAGGGATAGGCCACTCTTCAAGTATATTGTACAGAGCAAATTTGTCAACAAGTTTTTCTCCAACTTCATACTGAATTTTAGACCGACTCATTTTTCCTCTTATTGGATATTGAGAAGGATCTACATTAACCCTTACAGTATCACCATTTATATCAAGCATCTTCAAGCTATCATCTCCGAAACAGCTTTTTCGATAGAACCATAAAGTTCAACATCTTCCTCAACAGCGGTAAGAAGATTGTTCATACCCTGCCACTTCTTGTCTCCATAGTTGTACCACGAACCACTTTTCTCTATAATTGACAACTGCTCCGCTATGTTGACAACATCCATAAGTCTTGATATACCTCTTCCATAGACAAGTGGCAAGATTGCCTTTTGTTTTGGTGGACCCATCGTTGTTGTCTTAACAAGAACATCAAGATTGTGACCAATTTCAACATCATCACTTGAAAGAATCTTTGGGTTAGGAAAAGCTATTGACAGCAATATATCTGTATCTATTTGATGCATCCAGTGATTACCGCCGGGACTTATTGTTCCACCACCCGCTGGACCCCTTGACTGCTTTACCCTAACATGATTAAGAGCAAGAAACAATGAATTTGTAATGTCAATAACCCCTGCATTTCTTCTGCAGAATTTTGCAAGAAGCTTTGCAAGCTCACCCTGCTGTTGGTCACCCATGCTATTTGACATTTCTCCATCACCAGTTATTCCACCAACAGAATCAAGTATATGCATGGATTCAGGGAATGTCCTCATATTCTTTTCAAGAGAGTCAAGAAATTCAACTCCTGTCATAATGTGGTCAATTGTAGACCTTACAACAACAACCCTATCTAGATCAAGATTGGGAATTCCTCTTGCAAGATCTGAACTAAGGCGACCCTCAACCTTGTAGTAAAAAACCTTCTTGTCTGGATTTTCTGCTTGAAAATTAGCAGCAATACCAAAAGCAAGTGTTGTCTTGCCTGTCTTTGGCTTACCAGCAATTTGAACAGTTTGACCCATAGAAAGACCACCACTAAGAGCAATGTCAAGAGATGGGAATGTTTTCACAACACCACGCTCTTTGTCGTCAATAGAGCTAAGAGGAACAGCAAACTCTGCCCCATAGTCCTTTTGCATTTTCTTCACAACAGCAGAGTCAAAAAAATCTTGGTTCTCTTTACTCTCTTCGTCTTTCTTCTTTTTAGCCATATTATTCTCCAAAAATCTTCTTTACATCTTCATCGTAAAGTTCATCAAGAAAAGTTAGCTTCACACTACCATCTGCCTGTCTAGAAACAAGAGTTATAACACTGGCATTAAGCATCATTTTAACACAAAGAAAACATGAATAAGCATCTACAAGTTCTCCTGTGTTAGCATCAATTCCAGCTAAATACATCGTTGAGTTCACCGCTCTTTGACCAGCATAAAGCAATGCATTTTGCTCTGCATGAATAGATCGGCACTTCTCATAATTACTTCCAGAAGGAATGTTATTTTCTTCTCTCCAACAAGTGCCAATTTGCAAACAATCCATCTGATCACATGGAGCACCATTATATCCTGTGCTTATAACCCTATTGTCAGAATCAACAAGAACTGCTCCAAATCTTCTTCTAAGACATGTTCCTTGCCTTGCACAAACCTCTGCCATGTCAAGAAAGTATTCATCCTTAATTCTCTTCGTTTCCATTAAAGTACCGCCTTCCTTTTCTTTCCTTTTGTTTCCTCATACTTGACATCAGCAGATGCCATTATCATCATTTCTTCAATAGCGACATCTCTCACAGCCTGTTCTTTAACAATATTACTAATTCTAGAAGCCATGTTATTATTCCACTTCTCCCATTTGTTTTTTACGGTTGTAGTTATATATCCATAATTTGAATGCTTTATTTGTCTTGCATATGTCACGCACTGGATAACAAAATGAGCAGGAACATCTTTCATCAACTTCCTCATACACTGAATATTGTTGTTATACTCAAGCTTATACTTGTTGTCACATGGAATGTCTTTACGCCAAAAGTAAGGAGGTAATTCATCACCATTCTCAGCCGCATGTCTAACAACCATAATCTCAGCAGCAAGACAAAACGCAGCATGTGTGAAATCTGGAGTCGTTATTGAATTGTACTTAAAGAAATCCTTCATGGGTGCTTGTTTTTTAGCCATAGTATATTATACCCCACTTTGATCAGTCATTTCGAATTATTCCAAGGCCACAATTTTCAACAGTGTCCGTAAATAAAATTGTACCATCTTCTCCATACTCAGAACCGTGAACAATCTCACCATCTTCAGATGCACCAATCTTAACACTCTTTTTCAATGGAACTCCAGACATCAATTCACCATACTGTCTTTTCACAAAGAAATAACATT
>Ga0180432_10006364_pt1 | contig 15322 bp, 20 predicted proteins | sample SS_ome_10_FD_132414 | JGI IMG/M metagenome (GOLD analysis project Ga0180432, IMG submission 132414) | Hypersaline lake sediment archaeal communities from the Salton Sea, California, USA - SS_1_MS_2 metaG | ecosystem: Environmental > Aquatic > Non-marine Saline and Alkaline > Hypersaline >... | reverse complement strand
GCGGAAAACCCTGGCCGCATTAGATGCCGCAGCCACAACAGAAGACTCTTCTGTCGCCATAGGAACCAGGTAGTCTCTCCCGTTTATCTGGAAATTCATGGCAACACCCAACGGCAAAGGATAAACCCCATAAACGTTTTCTATCATACCATCAGCCTGCTCAAGAGAAAGACCCGCAGCTAACAATGAAACATCCTCCTCGTTTAGGGAAGATAAGGCCTTAATCTTTTCAACCCTCTCTCTGACATCCAGCTTATAGAAGCCGGGAATACGCGAACCAGACATTGTTTCTTTAACCCTTAAATGGATATATATCTAATATGAGCGCAGGCAAATATAAGAAACTCAAGGAGATCATCTCACAACATGAAAAGGCGGTAACAGCCCTCTCCGGGGGAGTGGACAGCACCCTGCTGGCTAAAGCATCATACGACATCCTAGGTGATAATGCACTTGCTGTTACCATAGACAACGGGTTAATGTCCTCCTGTGATGTGGAAAATGCAGTCCAGATAGCCTCCGAGATAGGTGTCAGACACCAGCTGGTGAAAGACAACTTCCTGGGAGATGAAAGACTAGCGAAAAACCCACCCAGCAGATGTTATATATGCAAGAAACGCATTGCGGAAATACTAAAAAACATAGCCGGCAAAGAAGGGATGGAAACACTCTTTGATGGAACAAACGCTGATGATGTGGGAGGGGATAGGCCCGGGATAAAAGCCCTCACAGAAGAGGGAGTTAAGACTCCGCTGGCTGAAGCTGGTTTTACGAAAGACGACATAAGAGATGAGGCGAAAAAACTAGGGCTCTCAAACCATGATAGATACTCAAACACCTGCCTGGCCACGAGAATACCCTACGGTAGAGAGCTTACCAAGAAAAAACTAGAGCAGATAGATCAGGCTGAAGGGGTGCTCAGAGATCTGGGAATCAAGCAATTCAGGGTCCGCAACCACTGTCATATTGCAAGAATAGAATCCTTCAGAGACGACTTCCCAAACATCATAGGAAACAGCGAGCACATACTGGAGGGATTCAGAAACATCGGGTTCTCTTACGTGAACCTGGACCTGCAGTCCTATGATGGAAAATGAGCCAAGTCGAGAGATACGTCACATCGATAGAATTTCTCAGGGATTTATTTATTGAGATGGATGATATGGCGGATCCGGTCATGGGCATAAGGGACTGGGATGACTCCGTGTGCGTAAATTTCTGTGGGGGGAAGCTGCTGGCTTCCACCGACGGGCCGTATAGCAAGAGGCTGGTCATGAAGTCAGCCTTGATACATGCGGCAACAGATGTTGTAGTAAAGGGGGGGCGGCCGTTTTTTTGCCTTGACAATCTCATCGGACCCAGAGAGGATGTGGAGGATATGGCCGAAAGCCTTATGAGGCAGGCATTAGCCATGAAGATACCTGTGCTCGGGGGCAACACCCTATTCGAGGAGGTGGAGCCCAGGTGCACTATAACAGTCGTCGGTGAACTAATCCTAAAAAAGCCGATAAGGGATTCCGGCGCAAGAGAGGGTGACTCGTTGATTCTGCTGGGTGAACCCTTGTGGGGGAGCCAGGATGAGAGGATACAGAAAGCCAAGACCTTGTTTGGGGCATGGTACCAGATACTGGATTCGGGCATCAGGATTAACTCAGCCAAGGATGTAACAAAAGGCGGTCTATTACCAACAATCTATGAGATGTCTGTGAAATCAGGCAGGGTATTTGATACCCTGGATGAAATACCCCTGCCATTAACCCGGAACCTAGATAACTTCCTACTGTCTGTTACTAAAGAAAACAAAATAGAGATTCAGGAAATCGCGCAAAGAAACAAATGCACTATTTATGAGCTTGGCTCAGTGAAATAACTTATTTATTTCCCCGTCAATAATATAATCTGTACCCTAAAAATGGATGAAGCATTATGTTGTCAGGCGTTTCAGATAGCTGAGTTTATCACCCTGCTGCTGATACTGCCAGCTTTCTATCACATGTTCCATGTGTACATAAGCGAACATAAGAAGTGGAAATATTTCACCCTAGGGTTTGCTTTTATTTTTTTCTCAACTCTTGCGGCTCTTTTAAGGGAGACGTATGAATTCAATACCTTCCGTATGCTCGAGTGGAGTTGCATTGCTTTAGCGAGCATGCTATTCGCTTACGCATGCTACCATAATCATAGTACATTCTGCAACGTGGAATCCATTAAGGGTGGGGATAATGGTTGAATTAATAACTATTTTAAATATAGTAATAGCATTAAAGTGTGTCTCAGTAATAGGCTTCCTCATCGCAGTACTGATAAGCTATAGGTGCTATTGCCGGACCATAAGCGAGTCATACACCTGGCTGTATATACTGCTGGCCATGATGACCGCCTTCATACTTTGTGCTGTCAGGCTGGTTAAGGAGTTCGTCTCCGAACCCCAATTGCTGGAGATCTTCAAAGTCGAGTTGATCCCTGTATTCATAGTATTTCTGGTTGCTGCATCGTTCACTATAAAGCGGGAGAAGGGTTTCCCTAATATCACTCCAGTCAGGGAAAACAACGTCAGGGTGAGTGGTGAAGCATTCACGGCGGGGGAAGGCCAAACCTATCTCATACTGGAGGAGGAATTCGATAAGGGGATTAACATGTTCATGCACTCTCTAGCTAGGGGGTATGAAGGGCTTTTGCTTTCCAGGATATGTCCAGCTGATGTGAGAGAAAAACTAAGGCTGAAGAAGACCCCATGTATCTGGCTTACTGAGACCTCACCGAAAGACAACCTATCCCTCGGCCCTGAACTTGAGAAGATGCTTCAGGTCATAGAGGATTTTATAAAAAAGAGCGGGGATCTTGAATCCATACCCGATACAGTCTTGGATGAGGAGACTGGGGAGCATATTAAGAGAACAGGTAAGGGAGTCATATACATAGGGGGGCTCGACTACCTGATAGAACACAACAGCTTCGAGAGAGCCTTGTTTTTTATGGAACGGCTTACGGACAAGATCAGGGTCAGCAACTGCATACTTATAATATCCGTAAACCCCTATATATTAAACGAGAGCCAAAAGAAACTCCTGGAGAGGGAGGTTCATTTGGTGGACATTGGAGAGGAGATATAAAAATGCTAAGGAGTTCAATACCGGGTTTTGAGCAGATAATGGAAAATGAAGAGCCGAAGTCGTCGATTATTCTTGTAAGGGGGACCCCTGGAAGCTTTAAGTCAACGTTCATGTTCACCGCCCTATCAAACTATACCCGTCAGACAGACTCCAAGGGCATATTCATTACGCTGGAGGAAAGCAAGGAACGCCATCTTATGAATTTAAAGAATATGGGATTGGATAAACCCAACTCCATTGACGTCATAGACTACAATTACACCCGCAAGCTGGGCAACATACAGGGCCAGGGAAATCTGGAATTCGAGTGGGTTATTGATTCCATGTCCAAATACCACAAGCAGATAGGGGGCAAGTTCACATGCGTAGCTATTGACTCGCTTAACGCACTATACACTCTAATAGATACGGTCAAGGACAGAAGCGAGCTATACTTCTTCTTCGAGAAACTTAGGGCATTGGGGGCAACAACCTTCATTGCTGCTGAAGTGATTAAGGAGAAAACAATAGAAAACCTCCTACTTGGTTCAGAGGAATTCCTCTGCGACGGTATAATTGAGCTTGGGACGGTTGAAATAGAGAACAAGGTTAAACGCTACCTGCAAGTGAAAAAGATGAGGGGTGTTAAACACAAGATGGACAAGTTCTCAGTCGACATAAGAACAGGCGAAGGCGTAGCAGCTCTGGGGGAGCTTATAATATAGCCTAACCATAGCATTTACTTAACTTCTTAACATGTCTGGTGGAGGGCTTTTCAGCCCCGAGGTATTCCAGATTCACCTGCCTTACTCGATCACCCACCCTAACAGACTTCACAAGATAATAATACGTACGTCCCTTAACCTTCTTCGCCCTCACATAAGCCATAGGTTATTTAATGTAGATATGGGCTTTAAAAAAACAATACCTAATAGTTGAGTGAAGATGTCCGAATCCGTGAAATCGCTGGTTGCTGTTATGTTCTTGATACTGTTCCTTTATACGGGATGTGTTGGTGATAATCCAACAAACCAGTCAACGAACACAACAAACTCAACCAACATATCAACCACCACCACAAGCACCCTACCCGAATACAAGGAATCCTCGACAACCACAACCACAACGGAACCCTACTTCACTTCAGCGAAGGTGTGTGATGAATCAGAATACCAGCTAAAAAAAGACGTATGCCTTAAGCAGGTGGCTTTATTGAACAAAAACCCAAACACCTGCAAGTCAATAGAGGACCCGGACATTAAAACAAACTGCATAGTTACCCTGGCCGGGATATTAGGTAACAAGAAACTATGTGCCAGTATCAAGGAGGACTGGTACCGGGACGAATGCTACTCGAAAGTAGCTGCCGAATCCGAGAGGGTGGAGATATGCGAGTCCATAGGCAAAATAGCGGACCGGGATAGATGCTACTACCGCCTAGCCCTGGAGATGAAACAAGGATACATGTGCGATGAAATAAGGACACGAAAGATAGCAGACGAGTGCTACTTCGAGATAGCTAAAATAATAAAAAACGGTAACATATGCTCTAAGATAAAAACAGTGGATGTAAGAAGGGAATGTTCAAAGCAGCTTGGAAACTACACAATCTGATTTTTTTTGATATAAAACATAAGATAATAAGAGAGACAAAAAATGACTGAGCCGGAGAAAGCAGTCTGGGTGGAAATAAAAAATGTTGTGGGAGCCTTAAAGGATATAGCTTCCACGATAGCCTCACATGATGGCAACATAGTCCACATTGAACAGCTCGGCTCAGGTGAAACAGTACACCTTTATCTTGAGATTGCTGGGGCCTGTGACCTTTACAAGCTGGTTGAGGAAATAGAGAACCTGGATGTGACGGTAGAAACAAGCACTGTGCCCACATTCTATCAGGTGTATGGTAAGCGGGTTATCGTGGTTGGGGGGGGAGCCCAGGTATCTGAGGTGGCAAAAGGTGCCATATCAGAAGCAGACAGGCATAACATACGAGGTGAGAAGATTTCCGTGGACACAATACCCCTCATTGGGGAGGCTGAAATAGCAGAGGCAGTGCGAGCTGTGTCCAGACTACAGAGGGCTAAGGTATTGATTCTGGCCGGCTCCCTGATGGGCGGGGAGATAAAGAAGGCAGCCCAAGAGATACAGGAGCATGGGATCAAGGTAGTATCCCTTAAGATGGCAGGTTCAGTGCCCCAGGTAGCGGATTTAGTGGTATCCGATCCTATACAGGCGGGTGTTATGGCTGTTATGTCAATCGCAGACACCGCGAGTTTTTCAATAGATAAACAAAAAGGTAAGATATATTAGGAAAAAATGAACCCGTTAACCCAGCTTATGGTTTTGGTGCTGGCCTTATTTGGGGCTGTGCTATTATTCAAGTTCCTGAAGAAGGTAGGTAAGGCAATAAAATACCTGCTGATTAACTCGGTTCTGGGTCTGGTGACCATATATGTGCTTTCCATTCTGGGTCTGGTTGCCATACCTATCAATCCATTCACCCTGCTGGTTGTTGCCGTAGGAGGCCTATGGGGGGTGCTCATTCTAATAATTGCAGGGTTTTTACACGTGCTGGTATAAGATGAGGATATCATTTGTTAAGATGCAGGGCGCAGGAAACGATTTCATCATCATAGACGAATACAACGGTATTGTTGTGCCGGATCCGGAGAAGACCTCCCTGGTTTCTAAAATCTCGGATCGGCGTTTTGGTGTGGGCTCCGATGGCGTGGTATTCATCCAAAAAACAGATAAAGCCGATGCCAGATTCGTCTTTTATAACCCTGATGGCTCAAGAGCTGAGTTATGCGGCAACGGAATACGGTGTTTCGCTAAATACGTCTACGAGTCAGCTATAGCCCGGAAAAACCCCATAGTGGCAGAAACTGATGTGGGTTTGTTGGAGTTGGAGCTTTCGCTTTCCGGTGAGCTGGTAAGCCAGGTTAAGGTTGACATGGGGGCTCCCAGATTAGAGAGGATAGACATTCCTGTTTCCGGGGAGCCAGAGGCCAGGTTCATAGATGAGGGGGTGGAGATTGAGGGTGTTAGCTACCAGATTACTGCCGTGGGGATGGGCAACCCTCATGCCGTATTGTTCTGTGATAATGTGGATGATGTGGATCTCCTTCGGGCGGGGGAAGAGATAAGAAATCATAGCCTGCTTTTCCCTGAAGGTGTTAACGTACATTTCGTTGAAGATGTGGGAGATAACGAGTTCAGGATCAGGACCTATGAGCGGGGTGTGGAAGGTGAGACGCTGGCATGCGGAACAGGTATATGCGCCTCTGCTATGGCGGCGGTGGTCAACAATAAAGCAGACAGGAATAAAAAAATAATCTTCCATGCCAGGGGAGGGGATTTAGTGGTTGAATTCATTGGAGAGCATATTTATCTAAAAGGACCTGCTTCGGAGGTCTTCAGGGGGGAATTCCCAGTGTATTGACTATGGAAAAGAATATCAGAATAATCATGGGTTTATTGAGTATTATGCCATTAATCTATTTTTTCTATGCTGTGGTCTTTGGTTTCATACCCCCATCATTTACTGTCTTTTATGCATACCCTCCGGTTTTCGTTGTGTGGGTGTTTTCCCTGCTTTTTTTATATTTAATTGACTTATATCAAACCGAGCTCGTTAAAAGAAAGGTATTATGGCTTGCTCTGCTTCTTTTAGGGAGTATCTTCACGATGCCAGTCTACTGGTATCTTTTTATCTGGTCCGGTAAAGAGAAGAAACACAGGCGTAAAGGGGTTAAACATATCTTCGACTATTGAATTATATGGGGGTATTAACTTCTTGTTATGACATAGTTTTTGCCTTTGATTTTATTGTATTCAGCCATCAGCTTCTTATCGCCCGAGACATCCTTTTTCTCCACCCTGATGTGTTCATCGGTTAATCTTATTATGTTGTAGCTCTGGTTTATTGTGGCCCTAACCTTTCTGGTGGACGGGGATCCGGCGGTTACAACAGCGGTGTTGTTGACAATCCACGCGTATGGTGTGTGCCTGTGTCCGCTCAGACATAAATCAACACCCCCATTGGTCAGGATATCAAGGACATCTCCTGCGTCGCTTAGAACCGCTCTCTCCCTGCCCGTCATCGGTACGGGAACGAGGTGGTGGTGCATTACAACAATCTTGCAGCAAGAATTAGATATGGCATTCAGCTTCCTTCTAAGCCATTTCTGTTTACCCCTGCCAAGACTGCCCTCATCCAGGTCCGGAAGCGAAGTATCTAACCCGATGATGTACAGCTCATCAGAGAACTTATGTATCCACTCCCTTCTTCCGAAATATTTCTGGAAGTAGATGTGTCCCATGTATCTGACGTCATGGTTTCCGGGTATAACCAGGACTTTTTTTTCTATTTTTTCCACGTATCTCTTTGCTTCAATGTATTCATCTCTGAAGCCCATCATGGTAATATCGCCGCTTAGTATGATGAGGTCAGGGTCCAGTGAATTAATCTCTTCAATAGCTGCATCAAGTTTATCTGGTATGAAGTTTATCTGTCCGACGTGTATGTCCGAGATTTGGGCGATTGTCAAATCCATAATATATTCATTGTTTTACTATTATTTAATGTTTGGTGTGGTGATATGGCCTTGGAGGAGTATCAGAAAAAAAGAGATTTCAAAAAGACCAGCGAACCCAAAGGCGGCGGAGAAAAAAGAGATGCGAGGATTTTTGTTGTACAAAGGCATGATTCACGCAGGTTACACTATGATTTACGCCTTGAGAGAGACGGGGTTTTGAAGAGCTGGGCTGTGCCTAAGGGGGTACCTCTAGCTATGGGAGTTAAGAGGATGGCTGTTAAGACAGAAGACCACCCCCTGGTCTATGCGGGCTTTGAGGGGACTATTCCCAAAGGGGAATACGGCGCCGGTAGTGTGGAGATATGGGATACTGGGGCACTTGAGATAAATAAGTGGGGTGATGATGAGATAGTATTCACACCTCATGGAGAGAAAATAAATGGTCCTTATGTTTTGATAAAGATGAAATCGTCCGCTAGATTCCCGGGGGAAAATAATTGGCTTCTATTCAGGAAAAAAAGTAAATAGTCTATATAGTATATGCCTTATTTATATATGCAAGTATTTATATCTGTTCTGCGCGATATATACTGCACTATATTGAGATAGCGAGAGGGTGGGTATTACTTTTCCCACACACTCTAAGAAAACCCTTATTTAAAACAGCTTGGATAAAGATAATCCCAGAATAGAGCTGGGGGAGGTAATAGAAATGATATATCCAACAGTAGCCGAATGCCCGAATATACCTAAAGGACGAGACATATGGGAATACCTGGGGATGACAGAAAAAGAATACGTCCAGCAGAACCTGGGATTCAGACCCAAGGCGGTGAAACTCGATCAGAAAAGTAAGGAACCAGTATTTCTTTCTTTTATTCCTTATTCTATTAAAAGATAGAATATGGAAATCAAAGACATTCTTCTAAGTGAAGAAACACTATTTAGGGATGAAACAATCTTCACCCCCAACCACATCCCTGCAGACTTCATGCACAGGGACAGTGAAACAAAAGAGCTGGCTCTTTCTCTCAAACCAGGATTAAGGGGGGTGAACCCAGTAAATACTCTCATCCACGGTCCGGCTGGCACAGGTAAAACCACAGCCGTGAGATGCCTCTTCCAGCAGATTAAGGAATCCAGTGGCAGACTAGCTACGACCTACATAAACTGCGAGGACCATTCAACACCCTATGCCATATTCGCAAAACTATATGAATCCCTTTATGGATTCCCACCCCCCAGCACAGGTAAACCTCTTGAGGATGTGAAAGAGAGGGTGTATGGCAAGCTAAAAAAGGAGGACAAGAGTCTTGTCGTGGCATTAGATGAGCTAGACCGGCTTTTTTTGAACAAGAAGCTGGAGGCTGTTTTGATTGACCTTTTGAAGGCTCACGTAAGCTACGACTTCGATCGGGTTGGTGTCATAGGAATTATGATAAACAGGGAGTATCTGGCACAGTTAAGTGAGAAGGCCAGAAGCGTTTTCAACCCCTCCACCATCCATTTTAGGCCGTACCTACCAGCTGAGGTTAGAGACATACTCGAATACAGGGTCAGGTATGGCTTCTATGGAGGTGTTGTTTCGCCCGAGCTTCTAGAATCCGTTGTTGAGCTCACCTGCGAGAAAGGAGACCTGCGACTTGGTATCGATCTATTGCGCAGAAGCGCTCTTTTAGCGGAAAATGATTCATCCAAGAGTGTAACTGAGGAGCACCTCATGGAGGTGTTCTCGAGGATATCAACACCCAAGGCCCGGGTTGGTAAGCTCCCCCCTAAAGGCGTAAAGCTCCTTCAGATCATTGAGGAAAACGATAACATGTCTTCAGGAAGAATCTATGAGCTCTTCAGGGGGGAAATAGGTTCAGGGATAAAGAAATACAACCAGCTTATAAAAGAGCTGGAAAGCAAGAAACTTATAAAGACTGAATACGTCAAGGGCAGACGGGGTAGAAGCCGGAATGTGATGCTGCTGAGGGAATAATTATATATTCTCAAAAAACTAATTCTTAAGTGTATGGTTGTTGGATTAATTGGCGGGGCCTCTATGCTGAACTCCATGTATATGCGGGGTGAGAACAGGAATATGGAAAACAAACACGGTGAGGTGTTGGTGATTAGGGGTACTGACTGGGTTTATGTACCAAGACACGGGTGGCAGGGTAGCGTCCCGCCTCACAGGATTAATCACAAAGCAAACATAGCCGCCTTGGAGAGTGAGGGGGTTTCTCAGCTGGTGGGTGTGTGCTCTGTGGGCAGTCTCAGAAGAGAGATCAAACCCGGGCAACTGGTGGTGCCGGATGACTATATCTCACTCTGTGAAATCCCCACATATTTTGAAAGAGATGCTGTACACATAACACCCACTCTAGACGAAGATGTGAGGAAAATTATGTTGGAAAGGGCAGATAAGCTTGATCTGGAGATCGTATCTGGGGGTACTTATTTCCAGACCACAGGGCCTCGGCTGGAGACCCGGGCAGAGATTGGGTTGTTAAGCGATTATGCTGAGGTGGTGGGGATGACCATGGCTTCAGAGGCTACACTCGCCTGCGAGTTGGGGCTCAGGTATGCTGCATTATGCACTGTGGACAACTATGCACATGGTATAACAGATGAGCAACTGGATTATGGGGGGGTTATGGAGAAGGCCTCCATGGGCCAAGACGGTCTGCATGAACTATTGGATCAGGTGGTTGAGGGATTGAAATGCTTTTAGAGAGTATGGGTGTTCTTTTCTTAGGTTTTGTTTTATTGGTTATCAGCTCAGAGTATCTGGTTAAGGCATTGAGCAAGATAGCCATATGCCTTAACATGAACGAGTTCACTGTGGGTTTTATTGTTGTGGCAATGGCAACCTCCCTGCCTGAGCTGATTATTGGCATAAACTCAGCATTAGACGGCGTACCATCACTCTCCCTGGGTAATGTTATCGGAGCCAACATAATTGATTTAACCCTGCTTGTTGGTATAATATCCATCTTGCGAAAGGGCATAAGAATCGAGACCAAGACCGTAAAAACAGACAGCGTCTACATGTTCCTCATAGCTTTACTGCCTCTGGTCTTGTTTCTGGACGGTGAATTATCAAGATATGATGGCTTAATCCTTTTAGGTTCTTTCTTGATGTACTTTTGGAGGTTGTTCAATCAGGAGAGGCGTTTCAGGGATAGGCTCTTGTGCGAGAACAGGAGAGAATTATACGTTGGTATCATCACGGCTATTTTCTGCATCTTCCTGCTATATATTAGTGCAAATATTGTTGTTGACGCCTCCAGGGTTATAGCAGAGGAATACCTGATGGTTCCTCCGATACTTGTGGGGTTGTTTATGCTGTCATTTGGAACAACACTACCTGAGCTGACATTTGAGACCCGGGCAATCTTTATGAAACACCAGTACATGGCTCTTGGGGACTTGATTGGTTCCGTTATACTCAACTCATCTCTTGTACTGGGTGTGGTCTCCCTAATCCAACCCATAAATGCAGATCCCCTGGTGTTCATGACCTCGGCTTTCTTCCTTGTTGTTGTAGCTTTTCTTTTCATGACCTTCGTGGAAGCTGAGGGGCACATACTCTGGCAGGAGGGTGTGGCATTAATACTCCTTTATGTTTTGTTTCTGATTTTGGAGCTTAATCTACGATTCTTTGAGAATGGAGGAGTGCTTTGAGATGACTATCTTAATAGAGAACGTATGGCTTGAGGGCGAGAGAAAAGATATTTACGTGGAAGGGAACAGAATAAGCTCATTATGCTCTGATGGTTCAAGGGCTGGTGAGGTAATAGACGGTAGCAACATGGCAGCCATCCCTGGTTTAATCAATACACACACGCATTCAGCTATGACCCTGTTTCGGGGTTTCGGGGATGACATGCTGCTGCATGAATGGCTTGAGAAGAAGATATGGCCTGCGGAGGCGAAACTCACGGAAGAAGACGTTTACTGGGGCTCCAAACTGGCTTGCCTGGAGATGATCAAATCAGGAACTACCTGCTTCAACGATCAGTACTGGCTCATGAAGGGAACAGCAAGGGCGGTGGATGAGATGGGTCTGAGGGCTTTCCTGGCTGAGGCGTTCATTGACCTATTCGATGAAGAGAAAGCAGATGAATCCAGGAAAAAAACAATAGAGTTCGTTGAATACGTTGAGTCAATGGGCAGCGATAGAATCAAGGCGGCATTAGGGCCGCATTCACTCTATACTGTTTCAGAGCAGAGCCTTAGATGGTTCAAGAAATACTCTGATGAAAGGGATCTATTAATCCACTTCCACCTAGCTGAGACGAAAAAGGAAAACAGGGACTGTATGGAGAAACACGGCAAGTATCCTGTTGAATACCTGAAGGATATCGGTTTCCTATGTGATAGATTGATTGCCGCACACTGCGTCTGGCTTAGCAGGCAGGAGATGGAAGTCCTTGCCAGATACGGTGTGAAGGTCTCCCACAACCCGGTCTCGAACATGAAACTGTCTGTTGGTTCCTTTCTCAACTACAGGGACTTGAAGGCCGCAGGTGTTGTTGTTTCATTAGGCACGGACGGCTGTGCCTCCAACAACAACCTGGACATGCTGGAGGAGCTGAAATTCGCTGCCGTGGGACAGAAGGCTTTCAGCAACGATCCAACTGTTTTGCCGGCCAAGCATGCGTTTAAGATGGCTACTAGGGGAGGTGCCTCCGCATTAAGGATTAAGGCCGGTAAAATAGAAGAGGGCAGGCTGGCTGATATAGTATTGGTTGATTTAGATAAGGCTGCATTAACACCCCAGCATAATCTGGTCTCTAATCTGGTGTATTCAGCTAATGGTTCCTGCGTTGATACCGTAATCTGCAATGGAAGGATTTTGATGAGGGATGGCAAGGTAAAAGGAGAGGAGGAGATACTTGAGAAGGCCGGGGAGGTGGCCTTTGATGTGGTTTCCAGAAACTAAAGGATTATATATTGTGTTGACGTAATATCTCTTACGGAAATATAATGGAGTTGAAGGCAGCTGCTATGGACACCCTAAAGAGGGTGCGTTGGAATGTCGTATTTGGTTTGCTGGTTGTGTTGTTTGTTTTAACATTACTGCTTTTAGGCAACCCCCTAAACCCTAAATACCAGGGTGAAGGGGACATAAAGATGCGCTCCTGGCTGGATCCAAACAGTGTAGGGCTCTCTGGTGAAAGCACTGCCTGGGTGGAGTTGATGAATCTGGGAGGTGATGAATATAACCTAAGCCTTGGGATGTCAGCTAAGAGTGAGGAATTATCCTTTAAATCCACGGGGGCGGGGTCGGTAGAAAAGAGCATAATAATCGGTCCCGGTGAAAGCCGGAACATACCATTTGAAATAATTGTTGATGCTGAATACGCGGGCAACTATGGTGTGAACATTCAGGCGTTGTATGATAAAAAAGAAATCATTTCAGAGATGTATCTCGCAGTAAAATCCAGCTAGAACTTTCTTCTTCTGACATCCCGTAATCTGGCTATCTTCCTATGCGCATTCTCTGCAGCATCCACTACGGCATTGTTTACGGGAGCTAATGGGGGGGTGTAACAATATTTTATCTTCATGAGGTCGTCTATGGTGGAATTTTTTTGTATTGCGTAAGCGCATAAATCAATCTTGTCCGCTACACCCTCTCCTCCCCCAACAATCTGGGCTCCAATAATCTGCCTGTTGATTTCTTTGAAAACCAGCTTCACGTATAAATCCTCTACGCCAGGGAAATACTGGGGTTTGGTGGTTGTCTTAATCTTTCCGGAAATAATTGGTATCTCCATGCATCTAGCATCTGATTCGGTCAACCCGGTACGGCCAATCTCCATGTCAAAAAGCTTCAATACCATCGAGTTAAGGACTCCCTCCATGGCAGTGTAGCAGCCTACCGCGTTTGAGCCGGCAATTTTACCCTGCCTGCTGGCTGATGTACCAAGCTGCGAGCACATGGGCTGGCCTGTGACAAGGGAACGTGTTAGGACACAGTCTCCGGCAGCGTAAACCCCCCTCACGTTAGTTTGCATCCATCCATCTACCTGGATAGCTCCCTTGACTGTTTTTATCCCTGCCTTCTCAGCCAGCTCACCGTTAGGTATTAAGCCAACCCCTACCACAACGAGATCCGCCGGGATATCCTCCCCCTCAACGTTAACGGATTTTACCCCTTTCTCTCCATTGAATCCGTTGGTTGATTTACCGGTTAAGACGGTTATGCCCTCATCCTCCAAGGTTTTTTGTATTATGTCCGAGTAGCTCTTATCAAAGCAGTGACCAAATAATTGATCGCATCTTTCTACTATTGACACATCAAGCCCCATCTTCCTTAAGGCGGTAGCTGTTTCCACGCCAACAGCGCCCCCTCCCACAACAACAGCATTGGTGGATTCACCGGCTTTCTTCTTAATATTTTTCCCGTCCTCTATGCTCTGTAGTGTGTAGATGCCTTTAAGGTCTGCTCCGCTGATGTCAAGTTTCCTTGGTCTCCCTCCTGTGGCAATAACCAGCGACTTGAATGGGAAATCACCTTCTTTTTTGGCTGAAACCTTTTTCTCTTTAAGCTTTATCTCAACGGCCTCGTCTATTATGCAGTTGATGTGGGATTTATCGCATATGGTTTTCAGATCATGTGCTATGGATTCAAAGGAGTGGATTTCACCGCCTAAAACGAAGGGCAGCGAGCAGGGTGAGTAGGTGAGCTTGTTTTTTGATAATAGTGTTATGTTAGCATCCCAGTTCAGTTTCTTAGCTGTTAAAGCCGCTGTTAACCCAGCGCCACCCCCTCCAATAACCACCAAATCATGCATTACATGAATATATGGTGTTGCTATAATAAAAACATAGGGGTTATATCCTGGTTATCTGCGGCAGATCTCCCCAGCAGCCTGGCCTTGATTTTTCACAGCCTTCGTTTGTTATCCAAGTATCTGTTCTGCTGTTTTCTGGCTTTGTTTTTGCTGCTGATCTGTTGCTCCGGCTCTGATTCCTTTTTTCCGAGATATTTGTATTACATCATGAACGCTTTTGTCTAAAAGCTTCGCTGCTTTGCTCAATGATATTCTCCCCTCCGAGTAAAGTTTTAGCACATAGTCCTCAGCTCCCATGTGAATCAGCTGCCTTAGGGCGGTTGCTTTGTCTACGTGCTCTTCTTTTGTTCTTAACTCGGCTAGTTCCATGATGTTTTCCGGGATCCTTAGGGGATACGATACCTTAGTCATTTTAGCTTTTTTTGTTGATCTTGTTTTTTGCTTTCAGGTAGTTGGCTTCCTGAATGAATGGTCTCATATTCTCTAACGCCTTCAGGGCTTGGGTCTTGTCCATGGTTCTGGTATGCGTTAACTGAGCTATAAGGTCGGAGGGTATGATAGATGGTATGTTTTTTGAATAGAGTATCCTTAGGAATGCCTGGTCATCGCTGACTATGGCATCCGCGCTAATCTGGTGGAATAGGTGTAGTGTTGTTTTTTCTCCAGGACCTAGGTGACTGCACCCGATTAATTGTGTGTTTGCCTTCCTGTTTTTAAATGCTTTTGTTGTTTTTATCCTACTATTTTTTATTATCCTGTCTATTGTATAGGCGTCTTCGTAGAGGTGTTTTTTCCCTTGAATTACGGTTTCCGTGTAGGCTGTTTGTGAGATGTGAATTTCATGGTCTTCTATGATTGTTTCTATGACGCTTGATTTTGTAAGTTTGATTAATGCATC
>Ga0180432_10006363_pt1 | contig 15323 bp, 7 predicted proteins | sample SS_ome_10_FD_132414 | JGI IMG/M metagenome (GOLD analysis project Ga0180432, IMG submission 132414) | Hypersaline lake sediment archaeal communities from the Salton Sea, California, USA - SS_1_MS_2 metaG | ecosystem: Environmental > Aquatic > Non-marine Saline and Alkaline > Hypersaline >... | reverse complement strand
CAGGCCATCTCCCGGTCTGCCCGTATTCGGCCGAAGGCAAACCACATCAAGGGGTTAAACCAGTGCAGAATATGCAGCAGCGCGATCAGCCAGCCGAAATAGATATCCCGCTGTTTGAGATGGGCCAGCTCGTGAATGAAAACATAGCGCAGCTCTTCATGGCTAAACGTTTCGAACATGCCCTGGGGCAGAAGCAGCCGGGGCCGGACAAAACCGAACAGAGCCGGACTTTTAATCCTGTCGCTGACCACCACGCCTAAGATGGTCTGGACACCCATCTGCATCTTGCAATCCTCGAGCCGATCGAGAATCTCTGAGTCCGTAACCGGTCGCTCACGTTTAACGATCCTCCACAAACGGATACTCCGGAAAAAGATATAACCGGCGATCATCACCGTCCCCACAAGCCAGAGCACCGGTAACGCAAGCATGAATCTGACAGAGGCAGTCTCAGGTTCATCTGTTTTCTGCGTGGCACTGGCAAATCGACCATACATGTAAGAGTCCATCGAGTCAGCTCTTCGAGATTGTGAAAAGGATTCAATGATCCGTCCCTGCTGAACAGATCGCGGGACGAGGTTGAAAATGCTCATTTTGCTCTCGGGTAGCCAGGGCACGGCCAGGCGTATCAACAGAAGTACCCAGAGAAGGTAATGCCAGCGCACCGGTAGCCGGCGACGAAATATAACCTGGAGCAGGACGATCAGAACAACCAGCACACTGCCCTGAATGGTTGTCCATAACAGCCAGTCAAAGATGCGTAACAATTGTATATTCAAGGCTTCCATACTCACGCCCTTTCGTCATTGTTTCCGTGTCATTGCGAGGCCTTTAGGCCGAAGCAATCTCAGTCTCTCGGAGCAAAGAGATTGCCGCGCTCGGCTCCGCCTCGCTCGCAATGACATCAAATGGCCAACAATCAGCTCATATTCCGTTGAATGATCACTTTTGCTTTCCATTTCTATCACGCTTTCCTTCTTGGTCGAGGATTTGTTTGAGCCTGGCGATCTTCTCCGGCGTCATTTTTTTTTCTTCAACAAACGCCGCCAACATCGGCTCAATCGAACTACTCCCCAACCGGCTCAGAAACGACTTCGTCTCCGCCCGGACGCACTCGGCCTCACTCACTAAGGGGAAATAATCGTAGTGGCGACCTTTCTTCTTAAAGCCCAGGGCCTTTTTTTGTACGAGGCGGTTAATGAGCGTTCGGATCGTCTCCCGCTTCCAGGACGTATTGCCGGTCAGTTCCTCCACAATGGCATTGGCGGTCATCGGTGAATTCTTCCAGAGGACCTTCATCACCTCCCACTCGGCGTCTGAAATGTTCGGTGTCTTCTTCATGGCGTTCTCCACATAATGTTACATCTGTAACATATACAATTGTTACACATGTAACATTATAATCAAGTGGAAAATGTAAATTTTTTACTCTTTTATTGAAAATGTTTATTTTCAGAGCGAAATCGTGGATTTTCACTCACGATTTGACGACTTTTTCCTGATGGTGAATTTACAAAAGCAGTTGCATTACCGTTGATTCAGCAATACAAGAAGCTTACAATTCAATTCGATCTATAGTCCAATCAAATGAAATCCGATCAGGAGAAACGGTTATGAGTCGCCAGAGAAAAGTTTACATCGCCCTGCTCATCCTATTCACAAATATGTTGCCCAATCTAATTCTTGCCGCAGAGGAACTCATTCCGCTGGAGATCGGCCGGGTGAAGGTCGGCGGCGAGATCGGCCGGAGGATCGATATCACGATCAATAACAATGCACTCGTGCTGGACGCCGACAAGGACTTTCTTCTGCCGTTTCAGCAAAGGAATCGTCAGGGCGGCTACATCGGCCTGGGTAAGTTCATCGATTGTCTGGTTCGGTTCGCGGCTTACTCGCATGACAAGAACGTTCTCGATCTCAAAAGGCACGTCGTCGCCGAAACGATTAAGACGCAGGAAGCTGACGGCTATATCGGCATCTTCAAGCCCGAAAGGCGCATGTGGCACCTGTGGGATATCCATGAAATGGGCTATGTCATTCTTGGCCTGACGGCGGATTATCAATATTTCAAAGAGAAGCCTTCATTAGAGGCGGCGAAGAAACTGGCGAATTATATCATTCGGCGCTGGTCCGATGATCCGAATCGCAAGACGGAGGGTTGGGTTTCGACGTATGTGGGCACGACGGGATTGGAAGAATCGATGCTGGCCCTGTACAAGCAGAGTCAGGACAAGCGATATCTGGACTTCTGCATCGATCACAGAAAATTGCCCGACTGGAACACGCCGATCATCGAAGGGCGCTGGGGGAACCTCGAAGGGCACGCCTATTACCACTTGTGCCATTGCCTCGCCCAGCTTCGCCTGCATGAGATACAGCCGGATGCGAGCTTGTTGAGCCAATCGCAAAAGACGTTCGATTTTATGATAGGGCAGAATGGATTGTTGGCGCCGGGTTTGGTCGGGTATCAGGAATGTTGGCATACGAATCAACAGGGGTTTTTCAAATTGGGTGAGACCTGTGCTACGACTTATCTGATTCGCTGGCTCGACTCTCTGCTTCGAATTCAGGGCGACTCCATCTATGGTGACATCATGGAACGCTCGATCTGCAACGGCTTGTTTGCGGCCCAGTCTCCCGACGGCCGACGACTGAGATACTACGCGCCGTTCGAAGGGCCGCGCGTGTACTTCGACGGCGACACCTATTGCTGCCCGTGCAATTTCAGGCGCATCATCGCGGAACTGCCCGGCATGATCTACTACCGCCGAAACGGAGGTCTGGCGATTAATCTTTACACAGCGTCTTCAACCAAGCTGGATCTCCGAAACGGACTCTCCCTTGAGGTGCGTCAGATCACGGATTATCCCAACTCGGGAAACGTCGATATTCACATAAAACCGTCAAAGCCGGCGCGTTTCCCATTGTCTCTGCGAATTCCACGCTGGTGCAAGACGGCCAGGATCACCATCAACGAAGAAACCGCCGAGATGACGGCTCGGGGCGGCGCATTCTTTACGATGACTCGCACGTGGAAGGCCGGGGACCGAATCAGACTACATATGCCTATGTCATTCCGGTTGATCAAAGGCAGACAAAGCCAGGCAGGACGCGTCGCCGTCATGCGAGGGCCTATGTTGTTCTGTCTTAACCCAGAAAGGCAGGATAATTTCGATCCCGATATCATGCGGCTCATGTGGCTCGATCCGGCCTCTGTTAAACTCTCCGACCCGGACGATTCGATCCGGCCGAACGGTATGACCTGTCAGGCCATGTTCTGGCCTCCCACCAACTATAACGCCGCGGGAAAAGCCGCCCTTAAACTGACGCTCACGGAATATCCCGATCCGGCTTGCCGGGCGACGTATTTTCTCGTCCCCAATCCTCACGATGACGCTCTGGTGGACGATGAACTCATTGATTTGAGTATGTAACTCTTCCCGCCCAATCAATAGTAACCGAACTCTCTGGCGGCGTCGAATAGAGCCGCGATGTTCTCAGCGGGGACACCCGCCTGGATATTGTGGACGTTGTTGAAGACATAGCCGCCGCCGGGTTTGAAGACCTCCAAATTTTGCCGGACTTGTTCTTTTATTTCGACCGGCGTGGCAAAGGGGAGGACGTGTTGGGTATCTATACCGCCGCCCCAGAAAACCAGTCGGTCGCCGTATCGGGTCTTGAGCTCTCGCGGATCCATATTCTCGGCGCTGATCTGGACGGGATTGAGGATATCGATTCCGTTGTCGAGCAGGTCGGGGATGTAGTCGATGACCGAGCCGCACGTGTGATACCAAATCTTCGCGGGACTTAGGGACTTGATGTGCTGAACGAGTTTTTTCTGCCGGGGCTTGACGATCTTTCGGTAGAACTCGGGATTAAATAAAGGCCCGGATTGGCCGCCGATATCGTCCCCGATCATAATGACATCAACAAGATCACCTATTTCGGCGAGAAAACCATCGAAATAATCCATCCAGAACGCGAGCGTTTTATCCAGCAGGGCTTCGCAGAAAGCCGGATTGTCGATCATATCCGTAAACCACCTCTCCAGACCCCGCATGTACCAGCAGATTTCATAGACGACCCCGCCGATACCCGTCGAAATCGCATACGGCGTTTCTTGTTGCAGCCGGAGTGCTTCTTCGCGAACGCCCGTGAATCGCGTTGGATCGTTGCCTTTTGGGAAAGGATAGTCCGCCAGGTCCTCGATGGTCGCCTCTGCGAGCGGATGGTGTGATATGTCCATGTAGAGCTGCTGGTCCTCCGGCATCGACCAGACCACACCAAACTCGTCCTTCAAATCGTGCCAGAGTTTTCCGTCTCGGGTATTCTGCTCGATTCCCCCCTTGAAGCTATCGGGCCCATGCGCAAAGACGTAGCGAATATCCACGCCGAAACGCTGCAAGACCTGTTCGCACGGCTTGGCAAGCTGTTGGACCGGGTCCATAATCGTGATCTCATCTTCAATGCCCAGATAATCAATCAGCGCGATATAGGCTTGCTTATGTATTCCCGTTTGGAATCCGCCCAGGTCGATGGGCACTCTATCCGGCTGATGATGATCGAGCGCCGTGAGCACGCGCCGCCTGGGTGTCATGGTTTCCTGATGTTTCATAGGGCTGCCCTTCCCAACGGTTCTCTTGGATCAACGTGAAGACCTCGGTCTCCTGTGGTATCTCTTCGGCTTCCCGCGCGGCCAGATAACTGCCGATGCCGACAACAATAGTCGAAAGGACCAGCACGACCAAACCCGCAATGATAAGGTTGTGCGTCCGCCGGCTTGTGCCCTTCCACTCGCGGAAGAACAAGCCCCACAGGTTACTGAAGACAATGATAAACGCCATGTGGATGGTCCAGCTCGAAAAATCGTACGCCCCCATTCGGGTCTTGCCCATTCCGAAGAACATGAACTGGAAGTACCAGGTGATGCCTGCCAAGGCGCTGAAGAGATAGTTGCTTGCCAGCGGAGCCTTGCGCGCGTTAGTGTAGTCTGCGGCCGTGCGGTTCTTGAGATTAAGATAGACGCACCAGATGAAGTTGGTCGTGAAGCCGCCGGCGAAGATGAAGACATAGACAGGGCTGTTGACCCAGAGCGAAGCGGTCCCCCCCTCCCCCGCCAAAACGGCGACGGGCTCTCCAGCCTCGATGGCAAAGGCCATGCACGCACTCATCACCCCTGCAAACATCGCCACCAAGAGTCCCTTGGCAAAGTTGAATTCCTTGATCGTCTCCTTCTTCATCTCCTCGGAAAGCTCTTTTTCCTTGGAGACTCCGGCCCATCCGCAGATCGCGATGCCGACCAGACAGGTCAGAATGCCGGCCAGGGTGATCTGACCCGATGCCGTCGCCAGCAGAGCGACGAACTCGCGCCTGAATATCGGCGGGACAATCGTCCCGAAGGCGGCACAGAAACCCAGCGCGATCGCGTAGCCCAGTGACATGCCGAGATACCGCATAGACAAACCGAACGTTAGTCCGCCGATGCCCCAGAGAACGCCGAAAAAATACGTCCAAAAGATCGTTCCTGGCGGCGCCTCGCTAAGAACCGAGAACAGTCCGGGCACCACCAGCAACGCCACGGCCAAGGGCATGATGATCCAGGAAAACACGCCGCCCACGATCCAGTAGCTTTCCCATGCCCAGTGGCGAACTTTTTTGAACGGGATATAGAAGCTCCCGGCGGCAAAGCCCCCTACCGCATGTAAGAAAACACCAAGTGCGATCATAGTACGGCTCCGACAGTCGCTACTTCTCTATGATTTGCTTCAAAACGAAAGGCTTAAAGAGCCCGTAATCGACAGTATGATATTGCTCGCCCGGAGGCGGACCCGTCTCGGGACCTTTGTGGAACATGCTCGGCCAGGCACTCCCTAATCCCGTCCCCGCGTGGTGCGGCCCCAAGGTGTTCTTGAGCGTGCCGATGACGACCACTTCAATCGTGTTCGCGCCCCGCTGAATCTTATCCGTCACGTCGCACTGCCAGGGCTGACAGGCAATGTGCCCCGCCGGCTTTCCATTCACGTTGATCTTAGCGACACTTCCGTACCACTGTGGAAGCTCAACGAGATACGTATCCTCAAGCCGCGAAACATCGAAGGTTTGCTTATAAGAAACACCCGCTGCGAAGAACGGATAACCTTGCGCTTTCCAGCTACCAAGTTGAAGGGCTGACTTAGTTTCACCCACGACGACATAACCTGATTTCGTCGGCGTAAGCGAAAAAGTTCCCAACAGATAAGCCGGCTCCAGTTCGTGGTAAATCGTAAAAGGTGACGCTTTGATGGTCACGCGGTTCTCGCCGACTTTCGCAACTTGGGCGATATCGATTCTCCCGAAGGCCTTATCCAGCCACCACGAATTCTTCTTCGCGGAAATGGTTTGACCGTTGCAGGCTATCGTGTACAAATCGGGCCTTTCGATGACAATACAAAGTGCCTTAGGTCGTTGTTCCCGGATTGTAAATTTATATGTCGCCTCGAAACCGCTATCGGGATCGAACGTCTTCTTGATAAGCTCATCTCGAAACTGAACGGCACTATCCCACGGATTTCGATCCATCCCGCTCTTCTGAAAAGCAAATTGGTTCGCCTCATAAAAATAAATGTCGTTCTTCGTCTCGCCGCCCGTCGTAATATCGACGTAGTCCAGCGTCAATACATTCTCTTCTACAGGACGAATCTGAAGCTCGCCTTTCGAGGGCACTATTGTTGCCGTTTCCCTGGTCCTACCGACAGGCTCGTGTGTCTTCTTTGATAGAAACAGAACAAGGCTGCCGCAAGGTGCAAGTTCAAACCGCGCCTTTACACCTTTGCGGGTTTTTCGGAAAGGATACATGGAGATGTTTGCCGTGGCGGGATCCCATTCCTCCACACTCCTCATCGCCGATTCAATCAACCCCACCGAGGGCGAATCGATGCTCGTATTGACTAACAGCAAAAACTCGCCGTCGTCCACCAAGCGTCTATGGTGGAAGAGGATTCCCTTGTCGTTCTTGCGGCGTTGGATAGAAAATCCATCCTTCGATCCAGCCAGTAACCTTCGCGGCACGTCGGCTGTATCAGCCTGCTTCCAACTCGAATGCTTGGCCGCATTGGCGCCTCGCTTCGACGGTCGACCGTCAATATGTGAAGGCGCTTCACCACAGCAAATAGCCACACCGCCGGCTTTCAAGTATTCCTCGAGCAAAACCATTGTCTGCTCGTTCAGGTTCTCGGTTAAAGGCGGTAGAACGATTGTATCGTAAGCTCGTTGCCCGACTCGAAAACGCGATCGCTTGACTGAGCCATGACGGGCGATGATATCTTCGCACCCGATATCGTACTCCACCTGAGCGCGCTCCAGCGATACAAGCATCTGCTGGAATTGATCTCCAATTTCTTTAAGTTTTCCCTTCGGGATCGTATTTCCCTGATACATCCACGCGGTCGTCGTCGGCTCGATCACCAGAATCCGGTTGATCTGCTCACCTTGCGACATAATCAGCGACAACCTCGCAAAGTATTGAGCCATGACATGGTACGAATCCCACCAGGGTTCGTGATACGAAAAAGATTGTGGGTGATCGCGCTTGCGCGCCCCTCGTAGTGTGATATACGAAAGATGTTCATTGAGCGTATTAACACCTAACACATACAGCCAGTCGCCGATCCGTTTCATATCCTCGAAACGCAGATCCCATCCACCCGCGCCGTAGGCTTCGCAGAGCGTTCGTTTACGCCCGAGTTGATTGGCCACGCTTGAAAGCTCCTTGACCGCTCGAACGTTGCCGAACTGGGCGTTCGTATCTTCACGGTACTGATTCATCAGCGTATCGATCGCCGGCCTCTGGTGCCAGGCGTACATCGCCATGTTGTCGGGGCCGTGGCCGGTGCTCGGCCAGCCGTGCTCCCAGTAGTGGCCGGTGAACTCCAGGCCGTGTTTCTCACAGAAGTCGTAGCACGGCTTACCCCAGCGTTCAATGAACTGCTCCAGTATGACCTGGTAGTAATTGTGACGTATCTTTCTCCAGTCACCGACCGGTTTGGCCATGGCCGGCAGATGATCCTCGAGACGGTAATCCCACCGCGTCTGGAACTCCTCGGACAGATATTCGTTCCAGGGCAGCGCGCCCACGAAGGGGTGGGGCTCGTCGGTGAAGATACCCGGCACCCGGCGGCCAAAATGCTCGCCGATCTCGCGCCGGTAGGCCTCAAAGGTAATCTCGATGAACTTCTCGGTCACGCCCGGTTTGAGCAGGTCCACGTAGTATTTACCGCCGTACCAGCCGCCTTTGGGAGCCAGCCGCCAAGTGGCCAGTACGTAGCGGCCCTCGGGTAGCGTCTCGCCGGCCCGGGCCGCGAGCGTCACATTCTCATATCCGTCCGGCGTAAGACGATAGACCGCAAAGACATCGTCGCCGAGCTTTCCGGGCCGCTCGACCTCGACCATGCGCAATCCCCGGCCGCGAGACTCAGGCATGGCCTCCGGCACCAGGCCGCCGGCAAAGCCCGAAGGATAGGAATTCTCGTCGTAGATCCAGATATTCATGTCAAGCCGCTCGGCTTCCTTCAGGGCGACGTTCCACAGGCCGAACCACTCCTTCGAAAGATACGGGGTCATCAGCCCCGGCCTGGGATGAACAAACGCCTGCTTAACCTGCTGCCCGGCTAAATCCCGGAGCGTATCGATAATTTGTTCGTCGGTCAGCCTGTCGTTCCATACCCAAAGGGGCCCCGAGTGATATTCACGCGGCGGATCGACGAAGATCCCCTTGATCGTCGTCGAATCGACGGCTTCCACTGGGGTATGCGGAACCCCAATCGCACAGAAAAGAACGGCCGGAATCCATATACGCAGCCTGGCGGAAATCGAATGGTCCATGGTCTTACCTCACATTAACGTCTCTCATGCAACATAGCCGGATTTATACAACGGGATTATCTATTGGTCTCGTAAGAATAACGGATATCGTTCGGCAAAACAAGGTGGAACTCCCAGGAAGACTTGGATACAATAACGAACGGATACCAAAAGGTCAAATGGAGTACATATAATGAAATACGTCAGGCTAACACGAGTTCTGTTGTTCATGCTGTTATTGTGTACGTGTTCGGCCGGGTCGGCTGACAGTCAGAATACGGCGCTCTGGCAAATCGGTATAGCCGACAATAATACCGCGGAATTCGCTTTGGGACCGGATAGAAGCAATCAATATTCAACGGGCTTCCCGCACGACGCGGTATTCGTAGCCGGGCAATCCGAGCCGAAACAGGATTGGCCCTACATCCAGCCGGGCCCGGCGGATGTCTGGGCGGGCGGAAAAAGTCATACCTTCACGATTCTGTTCGGCATTAAGACGGCACCCGCCCAGGGGCAAGGGGAATTAGTCCTGGACTTCGTGGATACCCATAGCACCCTGCCGCCCAGGATGGAAATCAAAATCAATGAAGCGTCTTATGTCCGAGAGCTGCCGCGCGGCGCCGGCGACGATTCTGCGTTCGGCCGGCCCGAAAAAGGACGAGAGTGTCGGCTCGTCGTCGGTTTCCCGGCGAAGGTCCTGAAGGCCGGTAATAATCATATCACCATCACGTCGCTGGCGGGCAGTTGGGTTCTTTACGATTATGTCGGACTTACCGTACCTTCCGGCGTCGAAACCGGACCGGTTGAGTCAACAAGCAAATTACTGAAGGTGCTTACGCGGCCTTACCTGGTCAAGGGCAAAGACGGCAAACTGTACCAACCGGTATTCGCATCGATCCTCCACGTCGGCGAGCCGGTCGAAGCGGCGGTGACGATTGACGGTTCCGAACCCGTCACACGGTCACTCAAACCGGGCTATAAAACGATTGAAGGACTTACCCCGGCGGTAGAGGCTCCGAAGCCCGTCGAAGTCGAAGTCAAAGTGTCGGGACAGACGATGGGCAGGCAAACACTGACGATCGAGCCGGTCCGCAAGTGGCAAGTGTGGCTCTTGCACCATTCGCACGTGGATATCGGTTACACACACGTCCAAACGGAGGTCGAACAAAAGCACTGGCAGTATTTCAAGCAGGTCGTCGATTTAGCGCGCGCATCGGCGGACTATCCGAAAGGCTCTGCCTTCAAGTGGAACGTTGAAGTCCTCTGGGCGGTGGACAGCTATCTTAAGCAAGCATCGCCGGAAGATCGAGAAACCTTCATCCAGGCCGTCAAGAAGGGGTGGATCGGCCTGGATGCGCTGTACGGAAACGAACTCACCGCTTTGTGTCGGCCCGAGGAGCTTATTCATCTGGTCGAATATGCGCAGATGCTGAGAAACCGTTATGACGTCACTATCGATTCGGCCATGATCACCGACGTGCCGGGCTACACCTGGGGCCTCGTCCCGATCCTGGCCCAGAGCGGCGTGAAATATTTCTCCGTCGGCCCCAATCGCGGGCACCGCATCGGCTACACGCTATCGACCTGGGGCGACAAACCTTTCTACTGGGAATCGCCGTGCGGAAAGCATAAGATTCTCTGCTGGGTGGCGGGCGAGGGGTATTCTTTCTTCCACAGCGGGCGCCTCGATGGCGGACGGCTTTTCGGCTATCTCTCGCGCCTGTCGGAAGCGAAATATCCATACGACATGGTCCAGCTCCGCTACTCGATCGGCGGCGATAACGGTCCGCCCGATCCGGATTTGGGCCGGTTCGTCAAGGACTGGAATGCCAAGTATGCTTATCCTCAATTGATCGTAGCAACAACGAGTGAGATGTTCCACGCGTTCGAGCGCAAACACGGTGACAAGCTCTCCAGGATTCGGGGCGATTTTACACCGTACTGGGAAGACGGCGCCGGCTCGTCCGCGGCGGAAACGGCAATCAATCGCAATGCCGCCGAACGCCTGGTTCAAGCCGAGACGCTGTGGGCCATGCTCGATCCGGACCATTATCCAGCCGAACAATTTTACGAGGCGTGGCGCAACGTCATCCTCTACGACGAACATACCTGGGGGGCGCATTGCAGCATCAGCCGGCCGGACAGTGATTTCACCAAAGCCCAGTGGAAAATCAAACAGGCGTTCGCTCTCAATGCAGAAGTGCAGTCCTACAATCTACTCGACAACGCACTGGCCAAACACCGTACAACAGAAAAAAACGTCACGGCCATAGATGTTTTCAACACCTCCTCCTGGAAGCGGACAAACCTTGTTATTCTCCCGAAGAGCATATCGGTCCCGGGCGGCATTATTAAGGATGCCGATGGGAAGAACGTGGAATCACAACAGCTCTCGACGGACGAATTAGCGTTCCTTGCCAAGGATATCCCGCCGTTCTCCGCAAAGAGATTCATCTTCCATCCCGGCAAGGCCTCTGCGTCCGGCAACGCGACGGCGCGCGGCGCCGAGTTGAACAACGGAGTTATTTCCCTGACAGTCAACGACCGGACGGGCGCGATCCGAAGCCTCACGTGGAAAGAACTGAAAACCGAGCTTGTGAATCAGAACACCGATTTGGGATTGAACGATTACTTCTATGTCGCCGGCAGAGACCCGACAGATCCGCAACGAAACGGTGCGGTGACCATCCGTGTGAAAGAACGAGGACCGCTGGTCGCATCGTTGCTGATCGAATCCGACGCGCCGGGCTGCCATAAGCTCACCCGCGAACTGCGTCTCATCGACGGCATCAACCGAGTGGATATGATCGACATCATCGACAAACAGAAGATCTACGAGCAGGAAGCCGTTCATCTGGCCTTCGCTTTTAACGTACCCAACGGTGTCGTGCGAATGGACACGGCCTGGGCCGTGGTCCGCCCGGAAGAGGATCAATTGGCGGGCGCGTGCAAAAACTACCTCACCGTTCAACGATGGGTCGATGTCTCCAACGCCGAGTACGGCCTCACCTGGACAACGGTTGACGCACCGCTGATCGAAGCCGGCGCCCTGACCAACGATCCCAGAGGCCCGTCCGTAGGATGGATTAAGGAGATCAAACCGTCCTCGACGATCTACTCCTATGTCATGAACAATTACTGGGAAACCAACTACAAGGCCGGCCAGGAAGGCCCGACAACGTTCCGTTATTCCGTTACGCCCCATCGGGCATTTGATGCCGGCGGAGCGGCGAGATTGGGCGTCGAGCGCGGTCAACCTCTCGTCGTTGTGCCGGTTGACGAGAAGACGCCCGTTCGATCCGCTCTATTACGTGTCGAGCCGTCTAATGTAATCGTCACAGCTTTCAAGCCCAGCGCGGACGGCAAGGCCAAAATCATACGCTTTTTTAATCCGGGCGGGCGAACAGAGAAAGTCACGCTCACATGGGCCGGGCCGGAATCGCAAACCGTCTGCCGAAGTAATCTGGCGGAGGAAAAGGGACCCAGAGTCGTCGGACCGATCGAAATGACGGCCTATGAAATCGTCACTTTACGAGTGTCACCATCGGGAGAATGAACAGATGGGGATGATATCACGAGAGCGCGTCACAGCGGCGTTGAATCATCGCGAAATGGACCGCAGCCCCGTGGACTTTTCGGGGCATCGCTCGTCGGGGATTGCGGCGATTGCGTATCCGAAGCTGCGGGAATATCTGGATCTGCCCCCGAAACCGGTTCGGGTCTATGACGTGATTCAGCAATTGGCCATCGTGGATGAGGACGTGCTGGATCGATTCGGCGTGGACGCCATCGAACTGGGACGAGGTTTCACATTAGACGATGAATCCTGGAAGCCTTGGACGCTACCGGACGGTACGGCGTGTTTCGTGCCCGCCTGGACGCCGCTCGAACGAGAAGAAGGCCGCTGGATCATTAAATCCCAAAGTGGTAGAGTGCTCGCTCACATGCCGGATGGAGCGCTTTATTTCGAGCAGACATATTTTCCTTTTCTCGAAGGGGATGATCTGAACGCCGTTTCCGATGCCCTTCAGGAATCCATGTGGACGGCGGTGGCCAGTCCGCCCGGCCCGATTGATCCCCAGGCATTCGCCGAGGGCGCAAAGCAATTCAGAACCCAAACGGATCGAGCGATCATCGGATTGTTCGGGGGCAATCTCTTCGAGATCGGGCAATTCTTTTATCGCAATGACTTATTCATGATGCTGCTGGCCGCCGAGCCGCAACGCGCCCATCGCTTTCTCGACAAGCTCGTCGAAATCCACATGGCCAGTCTCGAACGGTTCCTGGGATCGGTCGGAGACTCTATCGATATCATTCTCTTCGGGGACGACCTCGGGATGCAAACCGGCCCGATGATGTCGCCGCAGATGTACTGCGAGTTTTTCAAACCCCGTCACACGCTGCTTTGGAACCGCGCGAAAGAGTTAGCCGACGTGAAGATTATGCTCCACTGTTGCGGAGGCGTTCGGGAGCTGATGCCTCACTTGATCGAGGCCGGTCTCGATGCCGTCAATCCGGTTCAGATCAGTTGTGCCGGAATGGATGCGGCGGAATTGAAGGCGGAATTCGGCCGGGACATCACTTTCTGGGGCGGCGGCTGCGATACGAGGGACATTCTGCCCAACGGGACACCTGAGCAGATTCGCGAGCACGTCAAACGACAGGTCGAAATACTCAAACCCGGCGGCGGTTTCGTGTTCCAACAGGTACATAACATCCTGGCGAACGTGGCCCCAAAAAACATCGTAGCCATGTTCGACGCTATCAACGACGGATTGTAATCCACAGGAACACATTGCATGAGCCCAATTGATTACGGAATCATTCTCGTCTATTTCGCGCTCGTGATCGGATTGGGCTTCTGGTATCAAAAACGAGCGTCGAGGAGTCTGGGGGCCTACTTCCTGGGCGGCAAGAACATCCACTGGCTGGCGCTGGCCATGTCCGGCTCGGTCTCCAACTTCGACATCACCGGCACGATGTGGATCATCTCCATTCTGTACGTTCTCGGCATGAAGTCGATGTGGCATCACTGGATGTGGGGGTTCCTGATGGGCGCCTTTTTCATGAGCTACATGGGCAAATGGGTCCGGCGCTCGAACGTCATGACGGCCGCCGAGTGGATGCAAACCCGCTTCGGCTCGGGGACTCCGGGTAAACTCGCCCGCACCACGTCGGCGCTGATCGCCGTCCTGTTCACCACCTGTTTCATCGGTTACGCCTACCAGGGCATCGGCAAGTTCGCTGCGGTGTATATTCCGCTGGAGACGCTGGCCGAGCACACGACGTCGGCGTTTCTTCAAAAACTCGTCACCCAACACGAACCCGCCTTCCTCGCTCTGTTTATCATCTCGCTGACGACGCTCTATGTGATTCTCGGCGGCCTCTACAGCGTGGTTTTCACCGATGTCCTCCAGACCGTCGTCCTTACTATCGGGAGCCTCTTTGTCGCTTTTCTCGCCTGGAACCGGCTAACTCCTTCGGCGCTGGCCTCGCTGCCGGCCGACTGGAATTCCCTGGCCGTCCCATGGCGTATCGACCATCTGGCCGGGACGGACAATGCCCACTTCCAGTTCTTCGGGGCCATGGTCATCTTCTGGGTGATCAAGGGCTTGCTCCTCAATCTCGGCGGACCGGCTCAAATGTACGATGCGCAGCGTTTCCTGGCCGCACGGAACCCGCGCGACGCCGCCAAGATCGGCGCCGCATGGAGTCTCTTCCTCGTCGTCCGCTGGGCGATGTGTGCCGGGATTGCCCTGCTGGCCGTCACCGGCGTGGCCGGCGTCACCGACTCGGAAAAGGTCATGCCTCTCGTCCTGCTCAGATTTTTACCCGCGGGTATCCGGGGCATTGTCATCGCCGGCCTGCTCGCCGCCTTCATGTCCACCTTCAGCTCCACCGTCAACAGCGGCGCATCCTTTATCGTGCGCGATTTCTGGCAGCCCTATTTCCGGCCCCACGCCTCCGAGCATCAGGCGGTGCGCTTCAGCTACCTCGCCACGATTTTTATCGTCGTCGTCGGCATCGGCATCGGTTTCAAAGCCGGCTCGATTGCGCAGATCTGGAACTGGATGATGATGGCGCTCAGCGCAGGCGTCGTCGTGCCCAACGTACTGCGGTGGTACTGGTGGCGGATGAACGGCTGGGGCTATGCGCTCGGGACGCTGGGCGGCATCCTCCTGTCACTCATCGCGCTGTTCGTCGAGAATGCTCCAACCTATTATGTCTTTCCCTCGATATGCCTGGCCTCGCTCGCGGCGAGTATTGTCGTCTCATTGGCGACGCCCCCGGTCGAACGCGACATCCTCATTCGCTTCTATCAATCGGTTCGGCCTTTTGGGTACTGGAAACCGATTGCGGCTCTATCTCCGGAGGTATCTTCATCCGGAACGAAGTCCGAAAGCGTTTCGTTAACCCTCTTAAATGTCGCGCTTGGAATGAGTGCGATCACGGGTTTGTATTTGTTCCCTATGTATCTTGTCGGT
>Ga0180432_10006362_pt1 | contig 15325 bp, 17 predicted proteins | sample SS_ome_10_FD_132414 | JGI IMG/M metagenome (GOLD analysis project Ga0180432, IMG submission 132414) | Hypersaline lake sediment archaeal communities from the Salton Sea, California, USA - SS_1_MS_2 metaG | ecosystem: Environmental > Aquatic > Non-marine Saline and Alkaline > Hypersaline >... | reverse complement strand
GTCTCGCTGCTCGCCCACGAGGAGCTCGTCGCGAACCGCGCGGCCGGAGCGGTGGTCGGCTTCGCCGGGATCGTCCGCGACCACGACGGCGGCCGGGAGGTGCTGCGACTGGAGTACTCCGCGCACCCCTCCGCCGAGCAGACCCTGTTCGAGGTCATCGCGGCGGTCGCCGCCGAGGCCGGCGGCGTTCAGGCCGTCGCGGCGAGCCACCGGGTCGGACCGCTGGAGATCGGTGAGGCGGCGCTGGTCGTGGCGGTGGCCGCCGACCACCGCGAGGCCGGGTTCGCCACCTGCGCCGCCCTCGTCGACGCCATCAAGGAGCGCCTGCCGGTCTGGAAGCACCAGTTCTTCGCCGACGGCACCGACGAGTGGGTGAACTCCGCCTGAACCGCCGGGTCCGTCCGGTCACCCACCCGCGAAGGGCGGCAGCACATCCAGGCTCTGATGCGGCCTGAGCTCGGTGCCGGCGTCGCGAACCGCGATTCCGTCGCAAAGGTAGGAGCATTTGCGCAGCACCCGCTCGAGTTCGGCGCTGCGGCATCGTAAGTGGGCCACCGCGTCGGCGATGGTGGATCCGGTGGCAAGGGTGAGGACCTCGGACTCGACACCGGCCGCCGCCCGCGCTGCCGCGTAGAACCGGACGGTGACCCGCAGGTCGGTCCCGGTCACGTCAGCGCCGGCTCGGAGCCGACAGGCACGATCTCCTTGCCCAGCGGCATCAGCGAGACCGGGATCAGCTTGAGGTTGGCCAGCGCCAGCGGGATACCGATGATCGTGATCGCCATGGCCGCCGCCGTCACGATGTGACCGATCGCCAGCCACAGCCCGCACAACAGCAGCCACAGCACATTGCCGAGCAGGGCGCCCGGACGCGGTCCCGGCTTGTCGACGATGGTTCGGCCGAACGGCCACAGCGCGAACAGCGCGATGCGCGCGGCGGCGAAACCGAAGGGGATGGTGACGATCAGCACGAAGCACACCGCCGCCGCCAGCAGATAGCCGAGCGCCAGCCACAATCCGCCGAACAGTAACCATATGAGGTTCAGGATCAGTCGCATCTCTCCTCCGCCCACGCGAGCCTACCCAAGCGGTGGTGCTGCGGGCCGGGAGTAAGATCGGCACGCGCCCTGCACAGGCGGGGCGTTTCGTTATGGGGCGGCCGGCCACCGGCACGGCGCACCACGACCGACGGAGCGGGTGAGAGCAGTGCCGACCGGCAGGGTGAAGTGGTTCGACGCCGAGAAGGGCTTCGGCTTCCTGTCGCAGGAAGACGGTGAGGACGTCTATGTCCGAGCCTCGGCGTTACCCGAGGGTGTCGAGGATCTCAAGGCGGGCCAGCGGGTCGAGTTCGGGCTGGCCACCGGCCGCCGCGGACCGCAGGCGCTGAGCGTGAAGCTGATCGATCCCCCGCCGAGTCTGACCCGCACCCGGCGCGAGGCCGCCGCGGCGGAACGCAAGCACACCCCCGACGAGTTGCACGGCATGGTCGAGGACATGATCAAACTGCTGGAGAGCGCGGTTCAGCCCGAGCTGCGCCGGGGCCGCCATCCGGAACGCAAGGTCGCTCGACGGGTTTCGGAGGTCCTGCGGGCCGTCGCCCGGGAACTCGATTCCTGACCCGCGACATCTCCCCACCCGCAGCGGGACGCTCAGCGCCCGGCGGGCTCGTCCCAGACGACACCGACCGACCACTCCGCGTGGGGCAGGTCGAAAACCGCGCCGTCCTGGTCCTGCACCAGCGTCATCAGCTGCACGACCAGACCGGCGAGCCGGCCCCGTTGGGCGTCGACGGTGGGAACCGTGACCGCCAGTGTGGTGTCCGGCCGAAACAGCGTGGTGGTGGCGTCACGCTCGTCGGCGTAGATCCGCAGTAGCCGCCAGGGAGCGCGGGCGATGGCCTTCGGGACCGACAGCTGGACCGGGTCGCGTTCCCCGACCCGCAGGACGCCCTGCTCGCCGGCCGGCCGGCAGTCCTCCAGATCGGTCACCGAGCAGTAGAAATACGGTCCGACCGCGACGGTGTGTCCCCGTGAGAAGGCGCTGATCTGCGGCAGCGTCGGGCCGGGATCGCGCGCCAGCAGCCAGGCGCCGACCCCGGCCCCGGCCGAGGCCAGGATCACCAGTGTCACCAGCAGCCCGCCGGTCAGCCGCCTCACCGGGCCGGTCCTGCGGGGCGTCCCTCCGGGGCTGCGAGCACCGGCCGGTTGCCGCCGAAGCCCGGTATCAGCGACCCGCCGCGGAAGCTGACCAGGGTCTGCGCCAGCCCGGGGATCAGCAGCGCGGAGATCGCGGTGAAACCCACCCACAACTGGGTGTAGACCAGAACGCCCAGCGCGCCACCGAGGACCCACGACAACTGCAGCACCGACTCCGACCGGCCGAACGCCGATGCGCGGGACTCCTCGGGCAGATCGTCCTGCAGTGAGGCGTCCAGCGCCGCCTTGGACACCGCACTGGCCGCGGAGGTGACCAGGGTGGCCAGCACGGCGACGGTGAGACTGCCGGTCATCGCGGTGGCCAGCGCCATCACGGTCACCCCGGTGGCGGCCCGCACCACCAGAATGGCGGGCCGGCCCAGCGCCAGCCGGGCGGCGGTGAAGTTTCCGGCGAAGTTTCCGACACCGGCGGCCGCTCCGATGACCCCGAGAATGCCGAGTTGGACCCAGCCGTTGGCGTCGTGGGCCTTGGCCACGAACGCCGGGTAGAGGAAAAGGAAACCCACCATCACCTTGATCGTGCAGTTGCCCCACAGCGCGGTGATGCTGTTGCGGCCCAGCGGTTGCCGGGGCGGTCCGGTCTTGTCGACCTCGGCGGTGTCCTCGTCGAGCCAGTCCCAGGCCCCCCGCCGGCCGGTTGGGCTGTGGTAGGTGAGTGTCGCGGGCACCTCACCCTCGGTGACCTCGACCCAACGGGGGATGCGCATGGTCAGCGACGCCCCGGCGAGGGTGACGAACACGACGACGAACAGTGCGCCGGGAAGGTCGAGAAGAGTGGAGAACACGTACTCGACCGCCGCGGCCACACCCCCGCCGATGATGGTTCCACCGATCAGGCCGAATACCGTGAGCCGCGAATTGACCCGCACCAGGTCGATTTTCGGCGGCATCACCCGGGGCGTCACGGCGCTGCGCAGCACCGAGAACGACTTGGACAACACCATCATCCCCAGCGCGCACGGGTAGAGCACCCAGGACGGGTAGCTACCGGTCGCGGGGTCATAGGTCATGATCAGCACCACCGCCAGCGCCGTCCGCAGCAGGAAGGACAGCGCCAGCGCCGCGCGGCGGCCGTGCTGCAGCCGGTCCAGGGCCGGCCCGATCAGTGGGGCTATCACGGCGAACGGGGCGATGGTGATCAGCAGGTAAAGCGCGACCCGGCCCTTGCTCTCGCCGGTGGCCGCCGCGAAGAACAGAGTGTTCGCCAGCGCGACCGCCATGGCGGAGTCCACCGCGAAATTGGCCACCACCGGCCAGGTTAGCGCGGTCAGGCCGGACTTGTCGGCTCCGTCGGCGGTGGCGGCGCGCTGCACCATCGAGTACATCCGCGAACCCATCTCGCGGCCTCGCGTTCCCCGCCCGCCGCCCGGGTCGCCCGGATTCCCGCGGTCGTCCCGCCTGCCCTCCGTGCCGGGCTGGTAGTACCGGCGCGACCGGTGCCGGCCGGTGTCCAGCGGGGGCAGGTAGCGGTTGGAGCTCCAGGCCCGCCCGCCGGGCGGGCCTTCGCCGGCCTCGCCGGAGCCGGGCACGGCCCCCGGACTCGGCTGCACACGACGCCGGGCGGACACGCAGTCGATTGTCCACCATTGCCGCGGCCGAGGCCGGTTGCGCCGAGCCGTGTGGCCGGTGACTGGCGCGGTGAGGCAAGATTGACGGCGATGGACACCACGATCACGACTTCCGGCGGGCCGCCCCCGGCGGCGGTGGCCGAGTTGCTCACCGGCGCCGTCGAGCAGGCCCGTGCGGCAGTGGTCGACTACAGCGGCGAGGCCGTGGTGGGCGGCTACCTGGGGGTCAGCCTCGACGACGAGGCGGCGGCCACCCACCGGTTCCTGGCCACCCTTCCCGGTTACCAGGGCTGGCAGTGGGCCGTGGTGGTGGCCGCGTGCCCCGCAGCGGACCACGTGACGATCAGCGAGGTGGTGCTGGTCCCCGGACCCACCGCCCTGCTGGCCCCCCCGTGGGTTCCCTGGCAGGACCGGCTCAAGGCCGGCGACCTCGGTCCCGGTGACCAGCTGGCACCGCCGGCTGAGGACCCCCGGCTGGTCCCGGGCTTCATGGCCACCGGTGATCCGCTGATCGACGACACCGCCTACGAGGTCGGTCTGGGCCGGCCGCGGGTGCTGAGCGCACTGGGACGGGACTCCGCCGCCCAGCGGTGGCACGACGGCGACCACGGACCGGACGCCCCGATGGCCCGGTCGACCAAGCGGGCGTGCAGGACTTGCGGATTCATGGTGCCGCTGGCCGGCGCCCTCGGCGAGATGTTCGGGGTGTGCTGCAACGAGATGGCGGCCGACGGCCGGGTGGTCGACTTCGGTTACGGGTGTGGCGCCCATTCGGACACCCCCGCGCCGCCGGGTTCGGGTTCGGCCCTCCACGACCCCTACGACGACGGTGTGCTCGAAGTCATCGAGACCTCGCCGCCCGACCCCCTGCCGGCCGAGCCGCCCGACGCGGAGTCCTGAACCGCCCTAGCGGCCCTCAGCGGCGGCCTTGATCCGCTGCAGCCCCTGCTGCATCCCCTCGAGCATCGCGCTTTCGAAGTTCTCCACACCGCCCAGGACTGCTTTCGTCGCGAACGCCGATAGCGCGGTCACCCCATTCTCGGCGCGGCGGGTCTCGACCAGACGGGTTCCCCCGCCGGGGGTGGGCTCGAGTTCGTAACTCCACACGGTGGTGTTCAACGGAACCCGGAAGGCGAACTTTCGCTCCGGGATCACCTCGGTGATGACCGACGTGGTCGGCCAGAAGAGCATCCCGCTGCGGTTGAGGTTGACGGTGCGGGTCCCGGGCCGAATGGGGCCGAGCGCCTTCATCATCCGGCACTGCGGACTCCACTGCGGCATCCGGCTGAGGTCGGAGACGAGCTTCCACACGGTGCCCACCGGGGCGTCGATCTCGACTTCGGCCTGTAACAGCGGCGCTGCCATGGTTTCTCCTTCGTTCAGGTGTCCAGATGTTCCAAGCCGGTCTGCGCGCCCGGGGCGTGTCGCCGCGCCGCCGAACGTTGCCAACTGAATATCGCGGTGCCCAGCAGGCCCACCGCGAGTCCCGCGACGGCCACCGGCCGCCAGCCGTGCAGTTGCGCCGAGGTGAACGCCGCCACCGTCGCCAGCAGCCACAGCGCCATCCCCACCCCGATCACCGTGCGCGGATCCAGGAGCGTGGCCGGCGGCGGCGGGAGTTGGGGCACCGGTGACTCGGTGGACCGGTCTGGCTGGGATGACATTTCCCATCAAGGTAGCCCATCGGCCCGGTGGCGTAGTTTGGCGGCGTGGCAGGGCCCGAGGTCATCGACGTCACCGACCCGGCGGATCCGCGCGTCGATCACTTCCGCGACCTCAACAGCGTCGACCGCCGGCCCGACCTGCCCGGTGGCAAGGGCCTGGTGATCGCCGAGGGTGTCCTGGTGGTGCGCCGGATGTTGGCCTCCCGGTTCGTGCCGCACGCCTTCCTGGGAACCGACCGCCGGCTGTCGGAACTGGCCGACGACCTCGCCGCCGTCCCGGCCCCCTTCTACCGCGCCACCGCCGAGGTGATGGCCGACGTCATCGGGTTCCACCTCAATCGCGGGGTGCTGGGCGCCGCCCGGCGGACCGCGGAGTTCAGCGTCACCGAGGTGATCGGCGGCGCGAGCACCGTCGCGGTGCTCGAGGGGGTGAACGATCACGAGAACCTGGGATCGGTCTTCCGCAATGCGGCCGGCCTGGGCGTGGATGCCGTCGTGTTCGGCGCAGGCTGCGCCGATCCGCTGTACCGCCGCGCGGTCCGGGTCTCGATGGGGCACGCGCTGCTGGTTCCCTTCGCGCGCTCGCTCGATTGGCCGTCGGATCTCAACATGCTGCAGCGCAGGGGATTCCGGGTGCTCGCGATGACCCCGGCCGCGCCTTCGGAGACCCTTGCCGAGGCGATGGCCGCGGTGTGCGGGGAGAAGGTCGCGGTGCTCGTCGGCGCAGAAGGCCCGGGCCTGACCGAGACTGCGCTGCGGGTCGCCGACCGGCGGGTTCGGGTGCCGATGGCGCGGGGGACGGACTCACTGAACGTCGCGACCGCCGCGGCGCTGGCCTTCTACGAGCGGGCCCGGCGTTAACCTGTCCACCGATGGATCACCGGGACCGACAGATGACCGACGAGACGCCGTGGGGAACGGGTCTGACCGTGGCGGCGTTCACCGCCGTGGTCACCGCCGCGGCGATCGTGGTGCTGAGCCTGGGCATGATCCGGGTGCACCCCCTGCTGTCGGTGGGGCTGAACCTGGTCGCGGTGGGGGGGCTGGCACCCACCCTGTGGGAGTGGCGTTCGGTGCCGGTGCGCCGCTGGTTCGTTCTCGGCGCGGCCGTTGGGGTGGCGGCGGGCTGGATCGCCCTGCTCGCGGTCGCGACGGGCTAGTGCGGCGGGGGGCTGGGCCGCAGCGAGGGGGAGAGGGCGAGGGGGAGAGGGTCAGTGTCCGCCGCTTGAGCGAACCCCGAGCAGGACGTCCTCCCAAGCGGGAACCGCGGGTTTGCGCTTTCCGCGCGGGGTGGCGGGCTGGGCGGGACCCGGGGCCTCGGCCGGTGATTCGTCGGCGGGCTGTTCGAACTCCAGCTGGGCCACGGGTGCGACCCGGCGCAGCGGCCGCTCGAACTCCGGGTCGATCAGCTCGCTGGCCGCTTCGTCGATGGCGGTGACGGTGCCTCCGTGCGCCCCGGGGCTGAAGCGGAAGTGCGCGAAGTTCTCCGACATGCCGGCCCGCCAACCCATCCGGACCGTCCAGCGGCCGTCATCGGCGCGCCAGGCGTCCCAATTGCTCGACTCGGCGGTCAGTCCGCGGGCGGTCAGGGCGGCCGTGACGGTGTCGAGCAGGGTCTCCACCGCGGGCCCGTCGGGCAGCACCGGGTGGGCCGCGGTGGCCATCTCGGCGGCCCGCTGACGTTCCAGCAACACCGGGTGGGCGAAGCGCTCGATGCGGGTCACGTCCATGCCGGAGGCCTCGGCCACCTCCGCCACTGACGCCCCCGCCCGGATTCGGGCCTGAATATCCTTCGGTCGCAGCACGCCTTTGACCTCGCTGTCGGTTCCGGTCTGAATCAGGCCCGCACGGTCGCCGCGCACTGCCGCGCGCAGGCGGTCATCCACTCGGACGAGAAACTTGTCGGCGGGCTCACCGCCCTCGAAGATGACGTGCTTGCCATCGACATCGAGTCCGATGAGTGTCAGTTCCCGCATGCCGACCTCCTTGCAGCGGACTGTAACCCAGCGGCCGCCCCGGTCACGGAAAGGACACGCCCTTGTGAAAACTGAGGTCTAGAGGTGTTCGACGACCCAGTCGACGCACTGGGTCAGGGCCGTCACGTCATCGGGGTCGATCGCCGGGAACATCGCGATCCGCAGCTGGTTGCGGCCGAGTTTGCGATAGGGCTCGGTGTCGACGATGCCGTTGGCCCGCAGCACCTTGGCCACCGCCGCCGCGTCGACCTCGTCGGAGAAGTCGACCGTGCCCACCACCTGGGAGCGCAGCGCGGAGTCGGCGACGAACGGCGTGGCGAACTCCGAGTTCTCCGCCCAGGAATACAGCCGTGACGAGGAGTCGGCGGTGCGGCCGACCGACCACTGCAGCCCGCCGTTGGCCAGCATCCAGTCGATCTGCTCGGCCATCAGCACCAGCGTGCCGATCGCCGGGGTGTTGTAGGTCTGGTTCTTGCGGCTGTTGTCCACGGCGATCGGCAGGGACAGGAAGTCCGGAACCCAGCGACCCGAGGCGGCCACCGCGTCGATACGCGCCAGGGCGCTCGGTGACAGCATCGCCAGCCAGAGTCCGCCGTCGCTGGCGAAGTTCTTCTGCGGGGCGAAGTAGTAGGCGTCGCACTCGGAGAGGTCCACCGGCAGCCCGCCCGCCCCGGACGTCGCGTCGATGAGAACCAGCGCGTCACCCGAGCCCTCCGGCCGGCACACCGGAACCGCGACCCCGGTGGAGGTCTCGTTGTGTGCCCACGCGATGGCGTCGACCGAGGGATCCGAGCGCGGGGTCGGCGCGCTGCCGGGATCGGCCTTGACGACGATCGGCTCGCCGACGAACGGGTTGGCCGCCACCGCCGAGGCGAACTTCGAACTGAACTCGCCATAAGTGAGGTGCAGGGACTTGGTGTCGATCAGGCCGAAGGCGGCCGCGTCCCAGAAGGCCGTCGCCCCGCCGTTGCCCAGGATCACCTCGTAGCCGTCCGGTGCGGTGAACAGGGTGGCCAGCCCCTCGCGGACCCGGCCGACGAGGTTCTTCACCGGAGCCTGCCGGTGGGAGGTTCCGAACAGGCCTGCCGCGGTGGTGCTCAGTGCGGCGAGTTGCTCCGGCCGTACCTTCGACGGCCCGCAGCCGAAGCGGCCGTCGGCGGGTTTGAGGTCGGAGGGGATGCTGAGCTGGGCGGGATCGGACATGGCGGTAAGCCTAGAAGTCGGGGCGCGTGGACTGAAATCCGGCCGCCCGGACCCTGGACAGGCCGACGAGGCCTCCGGTACCGTTCTTGGACAAAGGGCATCCATATGTAAAGCGATCGGGAGGGTTGTGATGGCACGGACCCGGTTGGTCAGGCACTGGCGGCGCAATATGGAGGTCGCTGACGACACGGCTTATGTGGACATGCTGCGCACCCTGTCCGAGGGGTCGGTGCGGCGCAGTTTCGACCCCTACCGCGACATCGACTGGGACACCGCCGAGTTCGCGGTGACCCCGGGTGACCGGCGCTGGGTGCTGCCCGAGAGCGACCCGTTGGGCCGGCACCCGTGGTATCGCGCTCAGCCGCTGGAGCGCCGGATCGAGATCGGCCGGTGGCGCCAGGCCAACGTGGCCAAGGTCGGCCTGCAGTTCGAGTCGATCCTGATCCGCGGCTTGATGAACTACTCGTTCTGGGTGCCCAACGGGTCACCGGAGTACCGGTACTGCCTGCACGAGTCGGTCGAGGAGTGCAACCACACCCTGATGTTCCAGGAGATGGTCAACCGGATCGGCGTCGACGTTCCGGGCATGCCGAGGGTGCTGCGCTGGCTCTCCCCGCTGGTCCCCCTGGTCGCCGGGCCTCTGCCGGTGCCGTTCTTCTTCGGCGTGCTGGCCGGGGAGGAACCCATCGACCACACCCAGAAGGAGGTGCTGCGCGAGGGCGGCGACGTGCATCCGATCATGTCGCGGGTGATGGCCATCCACGTCGCCGAGGAGGCCCGGCACATCTCTTTCGCTCACGAGTATCTGCGCAAGCGGCTGCTGCACCTGAGTCGCGGTCAGCGGTTCTGGCTGTCGTTGCATGTGCCGGTGATCATGCGTGTGCTGTGCCAGGCGATCCTGGTGCCCCCGCGCGGGTTCTTCCGCGATTTCGGCATTCCGGCCGGCGTTCGCAGGGAGGTGTTCTTCGGTGCGCCGGCGTCCCGCGAGATGCTGCGCGACATGTTCGCCGACGTCCGGATGCTCTGTTACGACACCGGTCTGATGAACCCGGCCGCCCGGCTGATCTGGCGGGTCTGCCGGATCGGGGGTCCGCCCAGCCGTTTCCGCGGCGAGCCCCAGCGTCGCCACGCCGTCGACGCCGCCTGAGCCGGACGGGGTCGAGCGGTGCCGCATGTGGTCACCCAGCCGTGCTGCGCCGACGGCTCCTGCGTTCACGCCTGTCCGGTCAACTGCATCCATCCCACCCCCGACGAACCCGGCTTCGCCACGAGCGAGATGCTCCACATCGATCCGGCGGCGTGCGTGGACTGCGGTGCCTGCGTTCCCGCCTGTCCGGTCGGGGCGATCGTCGACGGTAACCGGTTGACCCCCGGCCAGGCGCCGTACGCGGCCATCAACGCGGCCTACTACCCGTCGCGGCCCGAGGGCGGGCGGATGCCGCCGGCGACCAGACTTGCGCCGGTGACCCCGGCACCGCGGGTGCGACGGTCTCCGGTGCCGCTGACGGTGGCGATCGTGGGTTCCGGTCCGGCCGGGATGTACGCCGCCGACGAGCTGCTCAACCAGGACGGAGTCCGCGTCAACGTCTTCGACCGGCTGCCCACTCCCTACGGCCTGGTCCGCTCCGGGGTGGCCCCCGACCATCCCGACACCAAGTCCATCACCCGGCTCTTCGACCGGATCAGCCGACGGCCCGGTTTCCGGTTCTATCTCAATGTCGATATCGGCCGGCACCTTCGGCATGCCGAGCTGCTGGCCCACCACCACGCCGTGCTCTACGCCGTCGGCGCCTCCGGGGGCCGCCCGACGGGGATCGCCGGCATGGGCGGGCGGGGGACCGGGTTCGGGGTCGATTTCGTGGGTTGGGTCAACGGACATCCGGATCACACCGGATACGCCCCGGACCTGAGTGATCCTCGGGTGGTGATCATCGGCAACGGCAACGTCGCCCTCGACGTGGCGCGCATCCTCACCGCCGAGCCCGAGGCGCTGGCCGGAACCGATATCTCCGAGGCGGCGCTGGACGCGCTGCGCCGGTCGGAGGTCCGTGAGGTCGTCGTCGCCGCCCGCCGCGGACCCGCGGAGTCGGCGTTCACCCTGCCGGAACTGATCGGACTGACCTCGGCGGCCGAGGTCGTGCTGGACCCCTGGGACCGCGCGCTGGTGCACGCCGACCTGCAGACCGTGACCGACCCCGTCGGTCGCGCCAAACTCGAGGTCCTGGCCGGCCTGCCCGGGCCGGATCCCGCGCGCCGCCAGATCCGGCTGGCCTACCGGATGACCCCGGCCCGGGTGTCCGGCGACGGCCGCGGAGTGGACTTCGTGCGCGCCGGGGCCGCCGACACCGTCCCGATTGCGGCGGGGCTGGTGCTGGCCTGCACCGGATACCGCGGGGCGCCGGTGGACGGGCTTCCGTTCGACACCGCCGCGGCGGTGGTGCCCAACCGCGGCGGACGCGTGGTGGACCCCGATGCCGGCCGGCCGGTGCCCGGCGCCTATGTGGCGGGGTGGATCAAACGCGGGCCGAGTGGTTTCATCGGCACCAACAAGTCGTGCGCGATGCAGACCGTGGCGGCCCTGGTCGAGGACTTCAACTCCGGACTTCTCGCTGCGCCGGCCCGACCGCCGGCCGCCCTCGACCGGTTCGTGCGCGCCCGCCAGCCCGCGCTCGTGGACGCAGCCGGGTGGCGGGCGATCGACGCCGCCGAGACGATCCGCGGTCTGGCGTGCGGCCGGCCCCGGGTGAAGTTCACCGCTGTCCCGGACATGCTCGCGGCAGCGTCGGCGGCGTCGGTGTCGATGCGGGAGTCGTCGTGGGCCGGACCCCGGCCGGGGCGTCGTCGGCGCTGATCGCTCAGTGGTGGGCGATCTGGCCCCAGCCCGCGACGGACTCCGGTGAGCGCGGCCCGGGGCCCACATAGAGCGCGGCCGGACGCACCAGCTTGCCGAGGTTCTTCTGCTCGAGGATGTGAGCGCACCACCCCGCCGTGCGGCCGCAGGTGAACATCGCCGGCATCATCGCCGGAGGAATCCCGGCGAAGTCCAGGATGACCGCCGCCCAGAACTCGACATTGGTTTCAATGGCCCGGTCCGGACGGCGTTCGCGCAGTTCCGCCAGGGCTGCCTGTTCCAGCGCGGCCGCCGCCTCGTAGCGAGGAGCGCCGAGCCGCTGTGCGGTCGACCTGAGCACACGGGCCCGCGGATCCTCGGCCCGGTAGACCCGGTGGCCGAAGCCCATCAGCTTCTCCTTGCGGTCGAGGATGCCCCGGACCACCGCGCGGGGGTCGCCGGTGCGTTCGGACTCCTCGATCATCGGGATCACCCGGGCGGGCGCGCCGCCGTGCAGGGGCCCGCTCATCGCGCCGATGGCACCGGACAGCGCCGCCGCCACATCCGCGCCGGTGGAGGCGATCACCCGGGCGGTGAAGGTTGATGCGTTCATCCCGTGCTCGGCCGCCGACACCCAGTAGGCGTCGATCGCCTCGACGTGCCGGGGGTCCGGATCGCCCTGCCAGCGCGTCATGAAGCGCTGCGTGACGGTCGTGCATTCGTCGATCACCCGCTGGGGAACGGCGGGCTGGTGGATGCCGCGGGCGGATTGGGCGACATAGGACAAAGCCATCACCGAGGCGCGGGCCAGTTGATCGCGCGCGGTCCGGTCGTCGATGTCCAGCAGGGGCGGGTACCCCCAGATCGGCGCCAGCATCGCCAGCCCGGCCTGTACGTCGACCCGAACGTCGCCGCTGTGGATCGGCAGCGGGAACGGCTCGGCCGGCTGCAGGCCGTCGCCGAACCGGCCGTCGACCAGCAGCGCCCACACATCGCCGAAGGTCACCCGGTGGGAGACGAGGTCCTCGATGTCCACGCCGCGGTAGCGCAGCGCGCCGCCGTCGCGGTCCGGTTCGGCGATCTCGGTGGAGAAGGCCACCACGCCCTCCAGGCCCGGGATGAAATCGTCGGGCAGGACAGCCATGGTGCGATTGTCGCATTGAGGCCTCAGGTGCCGGGCACCGGACCGCCCAGTCATCGGCGTAGCGTGGGGCCGTGTCCGATATCGGCAGAGGGTCCGAGCCCGGCGGAATATCAACGCCGTCCGGCGAAGCCGCAGCGCCGCACCGTCTCGCGGGAATGCGGGTGGAGTACGGCTCGGTGGAGAAGGACGGCAGCAGCGACCTGGATGTCGACTGGCTGGCCGATGGCTGGCTGTCGCTGCTGCACAGCTGGATCGTCGACGCCGAGCAGGCCGGAGTCGCCGAGCCCAACGCCATGGTTCTGGCGACCGTGCACGCCGGCCGGCCGGTCACCCGGACGGTGCTGTGCAAGAGCGTCGAGGAGTCCGGACTGACCTTCTACACCAACTACGACTCCGCCAAGGGCGCCGACCTGGCGGCCACCCCGTATGCGTCGGTCACCTTCCCCTGGTACGCGCTGGGCCGTCAGGTGCATGTGGCCGGTCCGGTCAGCAAGGTCAGCACGGAGGAGACAGCGCGGTACTGGGCGATGCGGCCACGCGGTTCGCAGTTGGGTGCGTGGGCCTCCGCGCAGTCCCGCCCGGTCGGCTCGCGGGCGGAGTTGTTGGCGCAGTTGGCCGAAGTGAACCACCGCTTCGGCGCTGCGGACCCGGTCCCGGTGCCGCCCCACTGGGGTGGCTACCGCATCGCGCCGGAAGCCGTCGAGTTCTGGCAGGGGCGGGAGAACCGGATCCACAACCGCATCCGGGTGACACCCGCGGCGCCCGGCGGAACCGACCGTGTCGAGCGCCTGCAGCCCTGAACGGAGACACCTAACATTGACCCCCGTGCCTGACTTCAGCGGCGACGCGGATCTCGGCCTGCGAGAGCGCAAGAAACAGCGCACCCGCGCCGCGATCGTCGACGCGGCGGTCCGGTTGTGCATGCGGCAGGGTTACCAGCAGACCACGGTGGATCAGATCGCCGGCGCGGCGGAGGTTTCCCCGCGCACCTTCAGCCGCTACTTCCCGAACAAGGAAGCCGTCGTCGGCGCGCTGACCGAAGAGACCTCCGAACGGGTTGCGGTGGCACTGGCCCGGCAACCGCGGGGGATCACCGAGCACCAGGCGCTGGTGTGCGCCCATGTCGAGGTGTTCGCGGCGGCCGAACGCGGCGAGCCGGGGGCGATGTCCTTCGACCGGCTCGGCGGTTTCCTGCGGATCGTCACGGGATCGCCGATGCTGAGCCTGGCGCTGTTCACTTTCCGCCCCGACGGCCCCAACCGTGCGGTCATCCAGGCGATGGCCCGCCGGATGGACGTCCCCGCCGACCATCCCGCGGTCCGGATCCTCTTCGACACCTGGGCGGTTCTGATGGCCGCTGCCCTCGGCGACCCCAACGCGGCGATGCTCGGGCCCGCCGAAGTCAGTGACCGCATTCAGGCGTCGTACCGGATATTCACCCGACTGTGGCAGCCCTGGGAAGCGCCCGGGCCGACCCCGCCGGAGGGTGCCCGGTGAGAGCGACTAGGTTGACCGGAGGTTGGCCCGAGGCTGACCGGAAGTCGACGTGAGCGAAGTTTCGAACAAGCGAGAAAGGCTTGATGTGGCCGCATCCGACGACACCGCCGCCCTCCGCTATCCCGGCGGGGAGATCGATCTGGAGATCGTCAAGGCCACCGAAGGCCCCGACGGTATCGCCCTGGGTCCGCTGCTGGCCAAGACCGGCTACACCACCTACGACCAGGGTTTCGTCAACACCTCGCCGACCAAGAGTGCGATCACCTACATCGACGGCGACGCGGGGATCCTGCGCTATCGCGGGTACCCCATCGAGCAACTCGCTGAGAAGTCGACGTTCATCGAGGTCAGCTACCTGCTGATCTACGGTCAGTTGCCGTCCGCCGCACAGTTGGAAGCCTTCACCACCAAGATCCAGCGGCACACCCTGCTGCACGAGGACCTCAAGCGTTTCTTCGACGGCTTCCCGCGTAACGCCCACCCGATGCCGGTGGTGTCCAGCGCCGTCAACGCACTGAGCGCCTACTATCAGGACTCGCTGGACCCGCTCGACCACGACCAGGTCGAGTTGTCCACGGTGCGTCTGCTGGCGAAGTTGCCCACCATCGCCGCCTACGCCTACAAGAAGTCGGTCGGCCAGCCGTTCCTCTACCCGGACAACTCGCTGACACTGGTCGAGAACTTCCTGCGGATGACCTTCGGATTCCCCGCCGAGCCCTACGAGGTGGACCCCGAGATCGTCCGGGCGCTGGACATGCTGCTGATTCTGCATGCCGACCACGAGCAGAACTGTTCGACGTCGACGGTGCGTCTCGTCGGGTCCTCCCAGGCCAACCTGTTCACCTCGATCTCCGGCGGCATCAACGCCCTGTGGGGCCCGCTGCACGGGGGCGCCAACCAGGCGGTGCTGGAGATGCTGGAGCGCATCCGGTCGTCGGGCGGCGACGTCGCGGAGTTCGTCAAGAAGGTCAAGAACCGCGAGGACGGCGTGAAGCTGATGGGCTTCGGGCACCGGGTGTACAAGAACTACGACCCACGCGCCCGGATCGTCAAGGAACAGGCCGACAAGATTCTCGCCAAACTCGGCGGCGACGACGAACTGCTCGACATCGCCAAGTCGCTGGAGGAGATCGCCCTCACCGACGATTACTTCGTCGAGCGCAAGCTCTACCCGAACGTCGACTACTACACCGGGGTGATCTACCGCGCGATGGGCTTCCCCACCCG
>Ga0180432_10006361_pt1 | contig 15327 bp, 34 predicted proteins | sample SS_ome_10_FD_132414 | JGI IMG/M metagenome (GOLD analysis project Ga0180432, IMG submission 132414) | Hypersaline lake sediment archaeal communities from the Salton Sea, California, USA - SS_1_MS_2 metaG | ecosystem: Environmental > Aquatic > Non-marine Saline and Alkaline > Hypersaline >... | reverse complement strand
GGGTTGGTTGTGAGACCAACCCTTTATTTATGTATTTAGTATTAAACTTATTCACCTTCTCTGTGTAATATAAAAAAGGAGGAGGCAATGATATTCGAAGAAACAATTATTTATCCGACCGAGACAGTTGATCTCAACAGAGAGTTCCTGACAAAGTTTCTTTATGATTGGATACCTCTGAACGAATGGCAAGAATATTTAGAAGAGATCTCAAGAGACGAGATCCATTTTACGATGCAAGTTGCGGCTCGACAACTACTCGTTTCATTTGAGGAACCAGTTTTAGTTTAGAATAAGTACTAAACACTTTACCCTAATTAAGGTAATATAAAAAAAGAAAACCATTTTTAAGGAGGCAAAAAAGATGAAGGTGCTCAACATCAACGTGACTCCAATGACGGAAAAGGAATTCAGCAGGTCCAAGAACGGGAAAAAGAAGGCCAGGCTCTACTTCCTGAGGGAGGGAGAGAACGTGGCTGCGAGTCTGAAAAGGCCGAAGGTGGTCTTCAGGCCCCTGTTCGATGACATCTTCGAACAGGCCGAGGTGCACCCCTCAAAGGTCACCTGGGATGCCCTGGCCGGGGACGCCAAGGCTCCGACCCATCCGGGTTTCGTCCTGGACGGCGTCTTCAACGTGAACATCAACGTGATCTATGAGGAAACGGGTTCGCAGCCGAAGATGTCACCCAAGAAGCCGGAAGCCGAGAAGAAGCCGGAAGCCGAGAAGAAACCGGAAGCCGAGAAGAAGCCGGAGCGTCAGACCGAGAAGAAGCCGAAGGCCGAGAAGAAGCCGGAAGACTTCGGCCTGAAGGTCACCGCACCTAAGAGAGACTCCAAGGGACGCTTCATACCCAAGGCCAAGCAGGCGTAGTCGAGGACGCTACGCTCAAAGAGGTTAGATTTAGAAGTGGTTGAGGGAACCACTTCTAAATCTATGTTTAACCACTAAACTTATTTGTGTTTTACTTGTAATATAAAAAAGGAGGAGACGATGAAACCCAAAACCTATTCTGGAATCCTAAAGAAGGTTTATCGAGCCCTTGGCAGCGGTTCTGTCATACACCATCCGCCCACCGAGGCTAACAAAATCGGACAGTCCGGTCTACACACCTTTGTTGACGACATCATGGATGTTGTAGCCGCTGCAGGGTTGGAGGGTGTGTGGGATAGCGAGATACAGCGAGCGGTGTGGAGAGATCTACATAAGCTTTTACTCGGGGTCGAGTAAACATTTCCTCCTTACCAAGGTAATATAAAAGAGGAGGAGACGATGAACGAAACACACAGGATTTCTTATGTGAGCATACTAAAGTTCAAGTCTCTTTAAGAACTCCGGGACAGCCTTGCCAGGGTAGAAAAGGTGATCAAGGACAGGAGTGCGGTGGAAATGGTTGGTGATTACTATTTCAAGCGAGAAGCACTTCGTGAAGCAATCTGGAATAAAACACATTATTAAGATAACCTCTAAACAAACGCGCCTTCGCAAGGTAATATAAAAAAGGAGGAGACGGTGGCGAAGAAAAAGAAACAATCCCGAAAAGAGAAACAGCGAATCGCGATACTTAAAGCGAAGTATGAGGCATCGCTCGCCAAGCAGCACTGCAAAGGATGGGGGTTCATGGAAGGAACCTGCCCCGGCACCAAGCAGTGTTCATGCTGCTTCGAGGTAACCGAAGGACCAGAGAAGTGTATCGGCTGCGAAGGAGAGTTTTCAGATTTGAAAGAACGGGAAAAGCGAGAATGTCCTCACCTGATTGCTAACAGGAAACCTAAAGAGGACGAGGAGTTCGTGAAAACGATTCCTCCGCCTCCTTTGTCTTCGGCAAATACTTTCCTCTTTAAAAGATATCCTGGGAGGCCAGAGTAATGACAGTAGAAAGAGCATCCGAAATCGTATCCGCGTTAAGGGAGGCACCTGACACTGGGACGAAGGAGTACGAACTCTTCGAGCATTTCCTTGACTACTTCGGTTTCACGTCGCCGGAGAAGCAGGTGTGGTTTGCGAATCTGTGCGGTTTCGATCTTGCCCGCCTCGCAAACGAAATCGAGGATGAGGAACCGGAAGGATAAGTAAAAATAACCACTAAACATTCCCACGTCTCCAACGTAATATAAAAAAGACAAATTAGTTTTTTGAAAGAGGGGACGATGCAAGACGAGATCATTCTAGCGGGAAAGGTGTTCAAGCGAGATGAGGAGAATCTGGGGCACTATAGGCTCCAGGGCCAGTACGAGGGTGCTTTCTTCCTGAGCTTCGACGAAAAGAAGAAGACGCTCGACGTGGCCATGAACATGGGTTGCCCCTGTTGTTCGCCTGGGTCACGAAACCTGGAGCAGTGGGAAACGGATCTTTGCGAGGGCAGGTCGTGTTATTCGAGCGATGGGCTCTGCAAATACGCGGAAGAGGGGGAGTGCGAGGAAGGCACGAGCCCGCTTGACCTCGAGTGGAACAAGATGGCTGAGGACGCCAAGAAGCAGTTCCCGGATTGGGAGGTCAACCAGACGACGTAAACATTCCCACGTCTCCAACGTAATATAAAAAAGGAAATAAAGTTTAAGGAGATGACGATGCCAAAGACAGACGTTCAGGTGAAGCTCATCGGGACCGATGGCAACGCGTTCGCGATTCTCGGGAAGGTCAAGCAGGCTCTGAAGAGAGCCGGCCACACGGATCTCGCAGACCAGTTCATGAAGGAAGCGATGAGCGGCGACTACAACCACCTCCTTCGCACGGCAATGGAATACGTCGAGGTCGAATAGTCTTACAAGCAAGCCTTACACGATTCTAACATCGCTTGTAACGCATTCTAATTTAACTCATGCCTATTTACTCAAGCTTTATAATCAAATGCGTTTTACGAGAAAGTAAACATTCACCTCCTTAAAAAGTAATATAAAAAAGGAGGCGACGATGGCCACGCCCCAAGAGATCCTCAAAGACATGGAAGCAGATGCACATAAGCTTCTACAGGAACTGAAGGTGAAACGAGAAACCGTCCAGGGAACGCTACGTGAGAAGATCCTTAAGGCATACCTGGACGATCTCCGCTCCAAAGAATTCGTGCGTCTGAGCTTCTGCACCAATCCAATGCTGAGTCACGGTAATGTGGTGCATTGCCTACTCCAGGAGGACGGCACAGCGATCATCGAGAGCACGCAGAGTTGGTGGGCAATGTCCTACAGTAGGCTCGATTACCAAAGGAAGGGAGAGGTGTTTGGCAAAGTCGAAGCCGAGTTCGGGTACAATAACAAAGTGGCGCACTTGAAGTGCGCTGGGCTCAGACAAGGTCGAGGTTAAGATGAGACCCAGAGTAGAAGGTTCGTACTCACAGATGCTTGAAGGTATAAGAAACCTCAAGCCTCCGAAGACGTATGGAATCTTTTCCGTTCTAGAGAGAAGACCAGCCGTCTTCGTATCTATAGCATCAGCCGCTTGACACCACCTGTATACAAATACAATTCTAACATTAGCGGGGCCAAGAACATTTCACAAAGAATAAGGTAGGCCCAGATGGAGAAGAAACCCACCCGAGTCCTTATCATTGGGTAGTCACAGCACAGGAGGAAGGTGGCTTCGAATTTTATATAGGACATTTCCGTACATGGGGTTGGTTCCTGCATTATCTAAAGTTGATGTGGGCAATAGATATAGAACTGATGAGCGAGTAAACAAATCATTAGCCCCAATGTAATATATATGTAAGAGGCCAAGAGACGGCCCAAGTTTAGTTAAGTGAGTTTGAGGAGGTCACAAATGAAAACTTACGGGAAACTTCTAAATCAAGAGATCAAGAAGATCGCCAAGCGCCACCGTTGGCCCATTTGGTTCTGCTACAACGATAAGCGGAAGGGCTGGCGGAGGCTGAGCTATTGCCGGAATGGTTACCGAGCGAGTGCTCGCACCAAGCAGGAGATCAGAAAGAAAGTCGCACTGCTTCTCGAGAGCCTTGGGATCATGGCTGACGTCTATTGGCGAGAGTGCGAGCGTTACGCTTACGGGTCTTATGACAAGCTCTGCATCAGAATTCCAGGTCAGGAGTAAACAAATCATTAGCCCCAATGTAATATATATGTAAGAGGCCAAGAGACGGCCCAAGTTTAGTTAAGTGAGTTTGAGTAATGACTATAAAGTATCCTGTTGGGTTTCTTTAACCCTTAGCCATTCATAATTAGTCTTTTTGATTGGCCTGGTTAGAAATAACCAGGCCTTATTTTTTGTAAACATTTATACATTAATTTTGTAATATAAAAAAAGAGGCATACATCGTGTACAACACACCTCAAGAATTTATCGCTGACCTCAACAAGGTACCTAACGGACGGAATTATTATAAGGTTCTGTATGGAAAAATAGCCGACATCATCCCGATCAAAGCAACGATTCGTGAAATCGCAGAAGCCTCTTGGGAAGCAGATAAGAATCGTCTCACCAAACGAGTTGAGACACTCAAAGAACTTAAAGCGCCTGAGGTCATCATAGCAAATGATCAGAAGCGTCTTGACATTTGTGTTGACTTCGAGACGTGGTTGAAGAAGTCAAAGATCGGCAGCGCCTTCAGAAACATCTGGGGCAAAAAGAATATGCTCTAAAAAACACTAAACACTTACACGTCTCGCCTGTAATATAAAAAAGGAAGATAAACCATTTAAGGAGGAGCCGATGCAGACGAAAATGAATTGCCTCACATGCGGAAAGTACTTGGGACCGACTACGGCGATCCTCAAGGGAAAGCAGTACTGCAAGAAGTGCCGGCAGGCATTCGAGACCAAAGCTAAGGACGAATTCGGCCTGAAGGTTATCTGGGTCAACAACGCGAAGGCTGAAGCCGAGATACCGGAAGGCTTCAAGGTCGCCTGAACATCTTTGTATAATATAAAAAGGAGAGAGTCAGTCATGGCTTTTGCCTTGTCTCAAAGGATCGCAGGCATAAATCTATTGACGAAGCTAATCTCTTCAGACGGGAAGATGTTTGTTGAAGATACTGGCAGTGCTCGCACTTGTCTTTATTTGGAAAGCGAGGGTTGGGCTTCTCTATATTTCAATGAAGGCCTTGAAGTTATTGAGATAACAGAAGAAGGTAGAAAGGTAATTGAATCCGCCCACTTGAAATATGAACCTCCTCATTTGAAATTGTATAGAGCCACTAAGATTCTAGAGAACCTATAAGCATGGTGGCGGCTTCCGAATAAGGATAGGACAATAGAGAGTATAGTTGCAGACGCACTGGGCTTTCTGGACGATCACAAAGTAAAGGAAGGTAGGTAGTAAAGAAAGGTGTTTGTTTCCTGTAATATAAGAAAGGATAAAAGGCTTAAAAACGTCAAAAGGACGGATTTCGCATAGGTATAAAAAAGGCGGTTTTTGCGAGTTTTAACCCCGCACTTTTAACAGGATAGAGCGGGGACAACAGGGAACAAAACACCTCCCCAAAAACAATCTTGTGGAATACAAAATTATGACTAACTAAAAGAAGCAGACAGACTAATCAATGAAGCCCTTGACCCAGGAGAACACGGACATACTCGCTACAAAAACTGGTTTGATCACCATGCATCACAAGAATAGAGAAAGCAATTAAAGAACTAGAAAGATGAAACAAGATTACGCACACTGTGTACATCTACTATCACTGGTCGCCTGCAATGTGGTCATCTTGATTTAAGCCCGCACAACATTCGTGTAGATGATATACATACTTGTGGACTATTCTTAGCCAAAAACGCATCATTTAAGATTCCGTCGAAAACAAAATCACAAAAAGTTACACCTCCTAAAAAAACAAAAAAGCACCAAAACAAGATAGGTAAAATTCTAGTCACCCTGAACTTTCAAGATGGCGACACGAAAACAAACACATTTCATGTCACTAACACCCTCGCACATAAGCAATCACGACTACTCAAAAACAGCAAGTAACTAAGCATTCTCTCTAAAATATCTACAAACGCACGAAAAAACAATCGAAAACAATCAAGAAACGCTACAAACACGCACACACGTAAAAACACGTAAGTAAAGAAATAACAACCGCTTAAAACACTAACTAACATTGATCTCAGCCACGCGCTTCACGCTCACATGAGAAAGGGAAAAAACAGCAAAACCTCAAGTTCACGCGCTTCACACATGAACTTACTAAGTAAAATTATCAGCAAACACCTCCAAGTCTTATTAGAAAAACATAATTTACTAATAGTTGCTTGTAGAGTAGTTGTTAGCAGGAGACACTTAAATGAACCCAGCAAGAGAACTCAAGAAGCTCGCATCAGACCTTGCGGCAATACAAAAAACAGCATATCTCTTTAGCTATGCCGAACTTAAAGACAAGGAATCTTTTTATGAAGCAGTAAAAGAAGAATTAGAAAATCTTTATGGAGAAGGTATTAAGCTAAGTTGGCCTGAGGAAACCTTTAGCAAGTATCCTGAACTTCAAAATGTGCCCGAGAAAACTAAAGCTAAAAGAGAGGAACTTTTAGCAGCAATTAAAGCCATGCCTGATAGCGCTTTTCCATTAAAAGAATATGATGATTCTGGTACCCAGAATGACATACCATCTCTTTGGTGGGAAAGTTCAGATGTTTGGGATCTGATATTAGATAATAGTGCTTATAGCGATTTTAATTCAATTATGGATGAGATGATAAATTGGACTAAAAAACAAAAATAGTCATAACTTCTAACAAGGCTAGTTTTAAAACTAGCCTTGTTCTATGTGTAATAAAATGTATTGATTTTCTGAAATCTTGTGTGCATATCTTTGTAAAATATACGCTAGTTAAATCTTTAGGTGTAAGAAAGATGGATTATGAGACGAAGCAGGTCCTATTGCAGATCGCGAAAGTTCTGGAAGTGCATGCCCGCGAGATTTCGACCAATAAAATGCTGTCTCACGTCTCAGCTGAGGCCGCATGGGAGAGGGAGAGCCGCAACAAGCCTTTAGAAGAACTCAAGAAACTACTAGGACTGAGTTAGATATTGTAGCGTACATAAAGAGGCTCTCCTATGTCAGGTTATGCTTTGATACTGTCTATGGTATTGCTTGAGTCAGATTGGTCGGACTGGCCAGAAGCTCTTGCAATAGTAATCTGTATGTTTCTAGCAGCAGGGTTTCTTGGAAGAAAATAATATGGCTTGGTGCATTTGGTGTGAGCAAGAAATGGAGGATGAAGCAACTGTGTCTTGCACGGGCAACACAGAGGTAGGATACCCAGATGGTACTATACTACCCTCGGTACCTTATGATGGTGAACAAAGATGCCATGATTGCAAGATCAAACCTAGTGGTTTTCATCACCTAGGCTGCGGTATGGAACGTTGCCCAAAATGTGGTGGGCAATTAATTTCATGTGGATGCTTGAACAAAGATAAGGACGAGTAGCATGACAGTGTGAATGGTACATTATGAACGGCCAGATGGTTTTTACAACTTGTATGGTGTGTTCTCAACAGAAGAGAAAGCACAGGAGGCGAAGGCCACCCTACCCCGCTACAACCCAAAATACATTGCAGATATCGCAACGAGAGAGATGGATGAGGCCTGCTTCAATCCAGTTATATTACCTTGACAGTCCTGAAGACACAAAATGTGAATCTTTAAGATTCACATTGTAAAATAAAATGTTTTTAATTGGAGAAGAAAAGTAATGGGCTACGAGTATTATCTTTTAAGACCAGATAACAAAACTATCTTTGAGCTTGGTAAAGATAGAACCGGTTTTCCTTATGTCTTAAAAAATTGGAAAAAGATCCCTAGAACTCTTCTTAAGAATCCGAGAGATCTAGCAGAAATACTATTACAAGGTGCTGAGGAGTGGGGTTCCTGGGAACCTGACTGCTTGAATGTAGAGTTTATGCAAGAAATAGCAGATGCAATATGTCTCTGGACGGAAGGAAAATCGGTCGTGTTAGTTGGTGAAGGCGAGTTAGAATTACCTGATATAGAAACGGCTAATGCTGCCAGAGCGGCAGGTAAGTGGGTTCGTCAATATGTAGATGATGGTGAACTTTATACCTTGACTGGTACACGTTATATTAACGACAAAAATTAAACACTCTGAAACACGCGCACGTTTATAATCCACTAATAATCATTTTTCTAAAAATTAGTCTCTAATTTTTGGAAACATTCAATGAATCCTATAAAAGAACTCAAAAAACTTGCAGAAGATCTTTTTCCATGCACATTAAAAGTTGACAATTTTAATTGGGCGCAATTTTCTAGAGATCTTGAATATAGAGGTCAAGAATTAAAAGCAAGCGACTTCGATCCTGAAGATAAATATATTTCCCAAACAGTAGAAATACAAACAACGTCCCCAATTAAATTAGATATCACTAAATTTATAGATGATAATGATTTGAATAAAAATCCACAAAATTTAAAGAAGGTTTGTCCTGATTTTTATGATGGTATCATAGATAAAGTAATTGAAGCAGCAGAGGGGAATTTTTGGGAGATTGAAGAAAGCGAAACACCATCTGGTTATCGGGGCAAATTCAAAACTACATATATTTTAGTAGATCTAGATGATATAGAGGTAGATGAGATTGTTGACCTTGAACAAGATCAAAATGGTATAGTTTCTATGGGGATTTCGATACAAGTTCCATTTAAGTATAGACAGTATGAAGATAGTTTGACTTAACAATTTAGTAGACACAAGTCTGTTAAGAAGATAGAGATGTCTGACTCAATTATGCAACTTAAAAAGTTAGCTCAACATCTTGAAGGAGCACTCGAAGAGACTATCACGAAAGATATTTCTCCAGAGATTCTACAAATGTCTGATGACGAGAAAAGAGATTTAATTATAGATGCTGCAAAGGAGGCCCTTGAAACGGCTGACCCAGCCGAAATGTTTTCTTTAGCAAATAGTTTTTTCAATGTCTCCGAAACAGCTTTAGATAAATTAGCAGAGGATGCTTCGAAGGATGCAATAGAAAAGCTTCCTGATTTAAAAATCATGGATTTAGTGATGGTTTGGGAAGTAGCAACAGAAAAAGAGGCAAAGCAGGGTTTGGATGAAAAATCCTGGGAAAAATATAGAGAGAGTTTGCTCACAGAAACGGAGAAAGCCTTAGAAAACAAAAAGGAGTATACAGATTTCTTAGAGAATGGTTCTTGGGCAGTAATTTTTGGAAGTCTTTCTAAGAAGGGCTATTTCAATTTGGTTCTTCAATCTCTTGCAAAAGAAACCCTTAAAGCAATTGAAGAAAAAGTTGAAGATTTAGATGCAGATGCTTTAACTGTTATGGCAGACGCTGCATCCAAAGGTCTTGGGCAAGTTGTAGAGCAGCCAGGACTTTTAAAGAGTATCGTTCAAAAATTCAAGAGCCTTCTTTAGTTCAAAATAGAAAAGCCCCATTTTTAAAGTTACTAATTTTGATATTAACACACCTTGCGTTTTCTTTTGTAAAATAGTTTGTATAATTAGGGTTTATTAATGTGAAAATCAAAGAACTAATCACTAAATTGCAAGAGTTTAATCCAGAGATGGATGTCGTCGGTCTTCATGATCCTGCAAATATCTATGGTCCTTATATTTTAGATGTAAAGAAAATGTATCATGATCCATATGGTGACACTTCAAGAGGCATACCAGAAGAGAATATTTCTCACGAGAAATCAGAAAACTTTCCTGGGGAAGTTGCCGTAATATGTATAGGATGGTGACTATTATGAACGAAGCATTCACAAAATTATTGCGAGAGTGGAAAGACCGCCTATTAAAAGCTAAGCAAGAGGAATTCAGCTTTATGGATGCTGAGCAAATTGCTTATCAGGATGGATACGAATCTGCTCTTGAAACCTGTATTGAAGAACTTGAAACGTCACAAAGAAAGGATATTATTAAATGAAAGATGAGGAAATCGCGTATTTGATCACGATACCAAAAGATGGCCAGATTAAACTATTGGCACATACCTCATATGCTGAAATTAAGAAGTTAACAGAAAGTTGGGAGTTTAAGCAAGATCATGGCGGAGAGATCCTGCAAGTAGTCCAAGTACAACATGAGGTTAAAATTAAGGCAGTTCCTTCTGCTCCTCTTTGCGTGTGTGGAACGAACGATTATGAAATTATAGAAATCAAAGATTCAGAGAAACAGCCTGTAAAAACCGACTTTAATAATCAAACAAAGGATAGTTTTGCAGTTCCATTTATAGAACATTTGCCAATGAGAGATTACACATTGCAGTGCAAGAAATGCGGGGAGAAAGTGAAATTAATTAATTGTTGGGTTCAATCAGCAACATTTGGAGAAGATGAAAAAGGAGTAGTTGAAACAGAAGAAATGTCAATGGGAGAAGTATGGGTGAAAGCAGACGAAATACGAAACAAAAAAATAGAAGAGCGTTGCAGAGCAGAATATCCAGAAGCATTTGAAGATAATTAAAACAGACATTTTATAAGGAGAGTTATGAAGACAGTTGCTTATCAAAAAGAACGAGCATCTCTTATGATAACAGAATTAATTGCCGACGCTATGGCTCGACATAAAGTTAATAGAAATGACCTCGCTAAACGCATGGGCAAAACGAAGAAATATGTTGCTCGTCTTCTTAAGGGGAGCCCAAACATAACTGTTGGAATGCTCACAGAAGTATTGTATGCACTCAATGAAAGTTTATTGATGACAACATGTCCATTAACCGAAGGTTTTGAGGAATTCAGCAGGCTCCAAAACAAATTAACACAAAAAAGATGAGGATGATAAGAAATGGACAAAATTGCTCTAATTGACTTAGATAACACACTTTGTGATTGGGACGCTGCAATGGTTCATGGTCTGCGACAATGTTTGCCTAAGGAGTATTATTCAAAGATAGATACCTGGATGGCTGATGAAAGACGTAATAGACCAGATTGGGTAGAGCGTCTCATGTCTGTCATCAGAACACAAGCTGGTTGGTGGTTAGCCTTAAAACCGCTATCTCTTGGAATGGCAATTTTTGATATTGTTACATCTTCTCAATGGAACTGGGAAGTTAACGTCTTAACAAAAGGCCCAGCAACGAAGCCCGCTGCCTGGGCAGAAAAAGTACAATGGTGCTCGCAGCATCTAGGTGATGTTCCGGTTACTGTCTGTGCTGATAAGAGTCTCGTTTATGGTAGTATTCTCATAGATGATTACCCGCCTTATAATGAACAATGGCTAAAGCATCGTCCTAATGGACTTTGTATTGTGCCAGCACATTATTGTAACAAAGATTTTGAACATCCAAATGTAATTAGAGCTACGTTTGCTAATCTAGATTTAGTGATAGAAGCGCTTGATCTAGCCTGGGAACGCAAAGACGGTGAACCTTTAATCCTACCTTAACTTAAAAAAATAATAATCAAATTTAGTTGATATCGTTAAGACTTCTCTGTATAATAAAACAAAAGGAGGTAATCATGTCTCGAGAAGTTATTTGCGCAGACTGTGGTAGGTCGTTTCAGGAAGACGGGCGTTGGGTCGGAGGCAGCTATTGGTGTCCAAGTTGTCGACCAAAACATCAGAAAGCCATTTCAAAAGCTAATGAAGAATCTTATCAACAATTTCGACGAATTCATCATAATAATTGTCCTGATGAAGCAGATCGAAAGGCTCGTGAAGTGGCAGCTGAAGTAGAAAAGGAAAGAGCTAAAAAAGGACGCCATTATCGGAATTCTAGATGAAAAAAATTGAATACGCGCTTCGCTGCAGAAATTGCAATAAGGGATATAAGCGTACTTTTGATCCTGATGAGAAACCTGATTTCTGCTCAGGTTCTTGTAGAAGCGCTTGGGAACATAAAGAATACTATAGAAATCTTCGTAACACAGAGATTAAGAGAGAGGTTAAGAGAGAGGTAAAAGATATCACTCGAAAATATTCTGATATCTGATAATTTCTATGTTCAACCTTTGCATACAATGTAAATATCTGGAGCAGGATTTAGACGGTTATTATTGTTCATTCAATAATCCAGATGCTATTCGCCATTTGCCTATAAACCCTTATATGCACGCTTGTGGTATGTTTGTGTATGATCCTGGAAATCGATATGATGCAAAGACTATTTCAAGCACAGAAATTAAAAATAAAAAGCCTATAACTCTCAAAAAGCATAAAATCAAAATAGGACAACGAAAAGTAAAGTTTAAGGAAGATATGGCCAATGGGAGGCCCAGCAATAACTAGACTTTGGGAGAAGTAAAAGATGGTGAGTTCAATAGAATGTGAAAAAACTAGAAGTGCACTTAACCCTACACAAATCCAAGATTTCATTGAAAATCTTGCGCAAGAGTTTAATGCTCATTGGAAACGTCGCAACCTTGATTTAACATGGGATGAAGCCATTAAAGGAGATGACTCTTTAGCTTATTGGTTACAGAGAGGTTTTAATTCTTTTGTCTCTTGGTATTGCAAGACTGAAGAGGATGAACGGAATCTTAGGTTTACTCTTGCAAAAAAATACCTAACAAATTATTTATCAAACCCTTGCTTTACTCCAAATATACCAGATTGGGATGATAAGACACGACGCTGTGCCCTTTGGCGGTGGATGGTCTGCATGGGACGCCATACAGAAGAAGATAGAATGAATTCGAAAACAGTAGCTTCTTTAACAGAAGCTCAGATCTACTGTAGGTCAATGGTCCAGTGCCTTAATCTTAACTGGACTGAAGATCAAATTAACAGAGCGGCTATGTCTTATGTTGAATTAAATCAAAGAGGATGAAGAGACCAACAAAAGAAATTAAAGCAGATAGCAAAAAAGTTAGAAACTGGATTAAACACTTAGAAAAGGAGATAAAATCTGCTAGCTTATATGCTGACTTAGGTGATCCAACAACAGGAGATTTGGATGAGGAATTTTGTGTTGAAGCCTTTAGTTTTGATGCGGACCCTTTAGAAATTTTAATTGAATTAGCACAATCTATGGCTGAAATCGCTAGAGAATTCCCAGATCAGAACATCTAAAAAGTCTTCCATTTATAATTCACTAATTGTTTTAAATAACAATGCGTACTTTTAAATTAGACCGACATCAGGATCTAAGTGGAAATTCAGGTACAGGTATTGTAGCTGAAGGAGTTGAATTTAGTGACGGCACTGTAGCTTTGCGTTGGTTGACCGATACGGCTACGACAACTTTTTATAATAGTATGGATGACGTTATACAACTACACCACCACGAAGGAGCTACTGAAATAATATTTGATGAAGTAAATATGAACCCGTCAGAAGAACTTAGAAAAATTGCAGATGGTCTCAAGGCTGCCGAAAACCCATGGGGTGGCGATTATGAGATTAGAGTGAGAGAAGACCGTTATTATGTGAAAGAGACTGATGGCCCTGAGTTAGGAAATTTTGATACTAAAGAGGACGCCTATCAATTTATTCAAGATAGAATGATGCACAGAGAGTTTTACTCAGATGTTTGGTTAATTGGTGATTATTATGATGATCGTCAAAAAATCACAGATGAAGTACTTTTTAGAGACTAAGCATGGGCGCAATTAGATCTCTCAAAAAAATTGCGAATGATCTTGAAGCTCAAAAAATTTATGACAGGGCACTCGAAGAACATCCTGAATTTTGGGAAGAGGCATGTGAAAAGTATCCTGATTATAATCGAAGCCAAGCCCAAGAAGCTACAATTTTTATTTTGAACGTTTTTGGAGAGACATATGCCAATCTTTATTCAGATGAAGATTGGCAAGCATTAGAACAATCCTTGTATAGTAAAATCCACAGTGGTCTAACTTAATCCATTCATTAAATTTTGTCATTTGTATAATAGTAAAGATTTATCTGTTACCGAGCTTAAAATGAACCACTCTATAGGTTACCCAGATAAACCGGTTTCTGGAGTAGAAGCCAAGCTAGATGCTTTGCTGGAATGGATTCAATATATCAAAGAGCAACTAAATACCTCTAAAGATGAGTCTAGGAAACAAATGATAGTTAAAATTTTAATGTCTAGAGCTTCTCTCTTTATCTATGAATTCAGCAAGAATACTACTAATTTAAAGAAGCATTAAATGACCAGCGAGCAGCATATTTTAGATCAGATTCGCAAAACAAATACCTATTTGCAAGAGATTGTTATGCTACTCAGATCATTAGACAAAAAAATATCTGATCAAATTAAACCAGATGGAGAACAAAATGGAGAATAAATTAAGAAGACATGATGGGGATTGTCAAATTTTTCGAACAGGTGTTTGTACCTGCGGTTATCTTCATCGAATTTTACCATATGCCCCAAAATGGACTGAAAAAGATGCTGATGAGTTAGCCCGTCATGAATTCATTTTAGAAACACTATTTAGAATAAACGATTCATTGAAAATGCCTCTTCCAAAAACAAAAGAAGAGATTGAAAAACTCGACCGAGAGTTTAGAGAAACTTGGAAGAGTCTGGGTGGTCGGATTGAAACAACATATAAAGAAGAATCGAATTTAAAAATCATTGAATTAGATTTGAAAGAAGGTAATCTACCTTTCATCGAAGATGGCATTCTTAAAGGATCAAAATCTTTTGTAACAGTAGGTACTCCTGCTGCTCAAATTAATGAGAAAGGAGAAGTTGAGGCTATACCTGATGAAAAAACAATATTTCCATTTTGTGTGCATTTGCAGAAAACAGGCACTACAGAGAATCTACCCGATGTTCATGAAGTCATAGAAGAGAAGGCTCTCATGCTCCAACAAGCTGGGGCTAAGCAAGTTTATTGTGTTTATCGGTTTAAACCTGTAAGCATTTCAAAAGAAACACAACAAGGAGATGAAATTATAGCATTCTGCCAGGCCTTTTTATTTGGGTGTGTTTAATTAACATAGTTCACTAATAATTTCTTTAAAATTATTTTTAAGGAGATTATTAGCGGATCAAACAGAAAACCTTAAAAAATTAGCCGAACAGTTTAAATCATCTCTTTATACTCAGCAAAATGACACAAACTTTATCAAAAACTGTCTAAACTTTTTATAAATTTCTATATTTTTCAAATGTCACTTGAACCAAAATCAAATACAGGTTAAAATAAACACATGATCAACCAAAATCACCCTCTTAAAGACCAAATAGATCATCTTTGTTTCTTGACCAAGAATCTATTTAATCAGGCTAATTATCAAATAAGACAACACTTCTTTAAAACCAATGAAATCTTATCTTATAATAAAATCTATCACCTACTTAAGAAAGGCCCAGATTATCAGGCCCTACCTGCTCAAACGGCCCAACAAACCTTAAGACAACTAGACCAAGCCTGGAGATCATTTAAAGAGGCCACTAAAGAATATACCAAAAACCCAAAGAAATTCACAGGTAAACCTAAGATAGTCAAG
>Ga0180432_10006360_pt1 | contig 15327 bp, 18 predicted proteins | sample SS_ome_10_FD_132414 | JGI IMG/M metagenome (GOLD analysis project Ga0180432, IMG submission 132414) | Hypersaline lake sediment archaeal communities from the Salton Sea, California, USA - SS_1_MS_2 metaG | ecosystem: Environmental > Aquatic > Non-marine Saline and Alkaline > Hypersaline >... | reverse complement strand
TGTTCCCTGGGTGATTTTTGTGCATCGGAATTAGGGATTTGGGAGGTGACGACGGAGGAGAGTGATATGATGAATAAAATACACAGGACAATAATTAAAACGCCTCGTTTCGTTTTAATCATACAAAACTCCTGGAAATGATATTAAAAAGAGCGATACGATACAGAAGCTATATTATATCGCTTTTTTATATCTGGAAAGTATAATGTGTGTGATTTTTTTATGTTTTGTAGCACACGAAAAGAGGATCATGCGGGCTGTGTGGCCATGGAAGGAAAAGGAAAAAGCGTCAAAACATCACGAAACAGCCATCAGACGAAACTCGATACCGGCCGGAATGAAGAATGCGTCATGAACGCCGCCGGGGTCTGAATATCGTCGCCCATCCCATAACTAAAACAGCCCCCACACGAATCCCAGCACCAAATCGAAATGCGCCAGGAAGAAAAACGCCGCAAGACCCACGGCGATGGTCGCCAATAAATTTTTCGTGACAACGCCGGTGCCGGTGGCAATGAGCGCCGCCGCAAGGTACGGGTTCTGGAGCGTCACCTCCCACTCGCCTTTCGGCAGCAGCACCGCCGGCACGGTGATGGCGATGAGCACCGCCGGGGGGATGTAGGGGAGCGCATCCTCCAACAGAGGGGGCATCCTGAACTTATCCGCCAGGCCCAAAAGGATATAGCGTATCCCGAAGGTCACCACCAGCATCCCGAGGATCATCACCACTTCCCACGCCCTCATACCGCTGCCCTCCGTTTTGCCCGCCGGGTTTTTTCCGTCACGAGCCCCGCGATGATCCCCACGAACGCCGAGACGATGATCCCCAGCTTGTAGGGGAGCCCCAACGTCAGAAGCGACGCCGCCCCCGCCGCCAGCACACACACCACCATCGGTACGCTCTTGACGAAGGGTATCACCATCCCGATAAAGGCGATGGGCATCGCCACGTCCAGCCCCCAGTCCGATGCGTCGGGGATGCGATCCCCCAGGATCACCCCGAGATAACACCAGAGCTGCCAGTCCAGGTACATGGCCAGGGAAGAGCCGAGCTGGTACCAGTGCTTGTTAGGGGAGTCGTCGGTCTTGGCGAAGCGGTGGACGGTGACGGCGAAGGTCTCGTCCGTCAGCCAGAAGGCCAGGGGTATCCGCCACCGCTGGGGGAGGTTCCGGAGGTGGGGCAGTAGCGTGGCGCTGTAGAGGAGGTGGCGGAGGTTGACGATGAATGTGGTCAGGATGATGATGGAGACCGGCGTCTTCGCCGCCACCAGGCCCACGGCGATGAACTGGGCGGAGCCTGCGAAGACGAAGAGAGACATCCCCATGGACGCCGCCACGGAAAGCCCCGAGTTGATCGCCAGGGCCCCGTAGATAAGGCCGAAGGGAAACGCCCCCAGCAAAAGCGGAAGCGTGTCCCGGGCGCCGGCGAGAAACTCCCGGGTTCGGGAGTATGTGGAGGGTATGTCGTTCGTGTTCCGCATGAATAGCGCGCTCTACTGTACGGCCGGGTCGCCCGGCCCTGCTGCATCAGAAATGGAATACAGAATCTCTCAAACCATTCAATCGGCATGCCCGGTGTGGAGAAGCCGTGATGCGCCCCGATTTTCCCGGCGCAGTGACAACCTGAAAATCCACGCCACCGCTCTTGTTCCTTTTACTCTTCCCCTTTTCCCCGTATGTCTACATCTCGATCGCCCGGTGGAGCGAGACGCCGTCTATCCCCATGATCTCGTCGTATACCCGCTGCGCCCCCGGGTCCGCCTCTTCCATCACGCCGCGCCTCCCGATGAGGCACCCCACGGAGATGAACAGCTCGTCGACGATCTTGAGCTTGTTCTTTTTCAGGGTCGTGCCGGTCTCGGTGTTCTCGATGATCATGTCCGCGTCTTCCGGCAGCAGCGCCTCGGTGGCACCGTAGGTGGGGATGACGCGATAGTGGGGAAACCGCCGGGCCATGGCGAAGCGATCGGCGATGTTGACGTATTCCGACGCCACCCGGAAAAAGGGAGCGGGAAAATATCCCTCGGCGATCAAGCCGTTGATCCCGGGAAGGTCGTCCGCCGGGGTGGCCTCCGTAACCACCGCCACGATGCGTACCCGGCCGATGCCCAGGTCCACCAGCCCCGCCACGGGGCTTTTCGGAAAGCGAAACAGGTGGTCGTACAGCCAGTCAACGCCGGTGAGGGCCAGGTCGAAGTTGCCCAGGGCCACCTGGGCGGGCATGTCCTGGGGGCGGATGACCGTCACCTCCACGCCGTCCAGGTTTACCCCCGGCCGCCTCAGGGGTTTTCCCTGTTCGTAGCCGGAAAGCTCGATGCTGGTCTTCTCCAGGAGCCCGATGACGTGCCTCTGCTGGTGTCCGTCGGGCAGGGCCAGTCGTATCATATTCCCTCCGTGAAGCGGCCCAGTATCCGGCTGAGATCCCTGGTCTCGAACGACGTTCGGTTGGCGATGAGGGTGGCCATCGACGGCATGATCCGGGCGAGAGGCACGAGCCCCAGCTTTTCCACTTCCTTCTTTCCGTCCCCGTTTTCCGACGGCACCCGTACCACGGCGATGTCCGCGCACCGGGGGATGTATGCGTGGGCCGCGCCCCACACCGGGAACACCCGGTAGCGGGGGAAGCGGCTTTCCCGGGCGAACCGCTCGGCCAGGTTCGGATATTCGCTGACGATGCGGACGAATTCGCCCGCCCGATCATTTCGGATGTCATCCAGGGTTTTCCCCGGGGCCCCGGCGGCAAAGAGGGTCTCGTGTCGGTATCCCATCTCCGCCACGGAGACGATATCGATGAAGCGATACCCGGCGGTCAGCTCCTCGATCCAGTCCCGCCCGGCGATGCCTGCGTCGTAGTTCCCCACCGCCACCTGGATGGGGATGTCCTTTTCCGAGAAGACCTTGACGAACACCCCCGCAGGCTCTTCGGAGTGGAGGCGATAGACCCGGGACGTTTCGTCGTATCCGGGCACCACAAAGCCCCGGGACTCCATGAGACCGGCGATGTCGGCCATGAGGCTTCCCTTGGGGAGTGCCAGCTTCAGCCCGCCGTCATTATTCGAGGAAAGAGGGCACATCGGACAGACGCTCCGTGGGATAATGGGTGATTGTGCCGCTGTCGGTATCGGTGACGTGAAGGGTCCCGTTCTCGAAGGTCACGTGCCAGCGGAAGTTGGAGTGATCCTGGGCGATGCCCTCCACCTCGGCGATGAAGCCCGCATCCCGGAGGTGGCACACACAGGCCCTCGCCAGGTTCAGGTCGTCCCCGGGCATCACCAGCACCCCCCGGCGGGAGAGCGATCGGATGAAATCCGCACACTCGATGAGCCGCTCCACCTTCAGGGCGAAGCCCACCGCCCGGGCGTCGCTCGCCCCCTCGCTCAAGAGGTCGATCAGCCCGTCGTACCGGCCGCCGGAGATCAACAAGTCCTTTCGCTTCGTCCGGTTCGAGTCCGGGTATATCTCCATCACCAACCCGGTGTAGTATTCGAACACCAGGGGGAGGGCGAAGGTGATCTCAAAGGGGATGTGGGCCGTCTCCAGGGTCGAAAGGGAGGTGGAAAAATCCTCCAGGGCCCGGGAGGTCTCACTGGTATTGGGAAGGTATGCCGTGATGTTCTTGACCAGGTCCGCCGACGATGACGACAGCTCCAGAAGCCCCAGGAGCTTCTTCATCCCTTGGATGTCCGAAAGGCCCTTGAGCCCCTGGATGTTTCGGGTGCGGATGTACTCGGTCACCTCCCGGCGCCGAGAGCCGGAAAGCTCCATCGTTCCCAGAACGGCGCGGATCAGCGGCGGGTATCCCACCCGGAGGTGCGGCCTTTCGAACCCGAGCTTCGTCAACACAGACAGCGCCAGGGACGCTACCTCCGTATCCGCTTCGGCCCGGTCCCGGCCCGTGCCGTCCAGGTATTCCACGCCGCACTGCCAGTGCTCCGAGGTGCCGTCCTCGTCGTATGAAAACGTATTCGATATATGAAAGAGCCGCGCCCGACCGTGGCCGGACAGGCGCTCGGTAAACAGCCGCCCGATGGGGATGGTGCCGTCGGGCCGCAGCACCACCCGCTCGCCGCTCCAGCCGTCCCAGTCCAGAAACGAATAGAGGTTGTCCAGCATCCCCGGATCCAGGGTGCCGGCGGCGGTAAAGAGCGACAGCGGCTCGATGGTGGGGGTGCGCACCTCCTGGTATCCCCAGCGGATGGCCTCCTCCCGAAAGACCCGCTCGGTGTGCCGAAAGCGTATCATGTCCGTGGGGAGCAGGTCCGCCCCCCGCCTGGTGTCGTGCATGGCTCTCCTCGCATAAAACCCATCATTTATATCATATTATCCAGAAATGTCAAAATTTTTCAGTTGACTTTTACCCCCGACAATACTATCATCTTAAATTCACAATGCTCAGTTACCTTTTGTGGTGGGTATAGCTCAGGGGTTAGAGCGCCAGGTTGTGGCCCTGGAGGCCGAGGGTTCAATTCCCTCTATCCACCCCATTTTTTTACACACACCGGCAGGGGGGCCGATAGGGGGAGGCGGGAGATGATGGGACAGGAAGGGTGATAATGAGAGATACCCCGGCCCCCAGGCCTTATCACTCTGCTCGAAAGCGATACATCATCGGCGAAAAAAACGATCCCGCCGATTACAGGGCCCCGAGGGGCCTTTTTTCATGGGGAAAGACCTCCCCGGAGGTGTCCCGAAAAAGACTCATGGGAAAGAAAAAGAAAATAAATAAGGATCACCCCATCCCCTGCGATTACCTGGCGCCGGAAAGGAGCCGGCGGCCTGAAATCCTGTATGAGGCGCTTCGTCCCCACCTCGCGCCCGGGGAGAGCTACCTGGACGTCACCTGCGGCTACGCCGTTTTGGCCGATTTTGTCATCCCCAACCACGAGCCGGCCGCCTACACCGGATTCGACATGAACGAGAAGGTCATCGACTACTGCCGGGCGAGACACCCGTCGGGAACGTGGGGCGTCTCCCTGTCGAGGAATTTTCCCATAGAAACCCGGTATGATGTCGTCTTCCACATCGGTGTCTCCTCCATCCGCTACAACGTCCACGAGATACACCGGCGCATCTGCGAACGACAGGGGGGACTTCCCCGGCTGGTGCTTGTGGAACACGGCGCCACAGAAACCGGCGACGACGACACCGGCCTGACCTACGCCGCCATCGGCGAGATATACGCGGGCCACGGCTTCGACACGGCGGACGAGGGGGAGTTTCATACCGAGGACATCCCCTACCCGATCCGGCGGTGGATGATCCTCGTCCGATCGAAACCGACACACATTGACTAATCCGCCACCTTCTGGTATAACCGGGAGGCGAAATTCGATATACCAGGGCGCGGGAGCAGAGAGAGAACGCGCGCCCCATCACCATACCGAGGAACGAATGGACATCATCAAGCCGAGAATCATGAAGGGCACCCGGGATTTTCTCCCCGATGACATGTATCTCCGCCAGGAGGTCATCCGCATCATCACCGACCACTTCGTCCGCTACGGCTTTCAGCCCCTGGCGACGCCGGCCATGGAATATTTCGACGTATTGACCGGCAAGTACGGCGACGAGGGCGAGGGGCTGATATTCGACCTTGCCTACAAGGGCGGCCGGGAGGTGGCGTTGAAGTACGACCTGACGGTGCCGATGTGCCGGGTCATCGCCCAGTATAAGGATAAGATCGTCATGCCGTTCAAGCGCTACCAGATCCAGCCGGTGTGGCGGGCGGAAAAACCCCAGAAGGGGCGGCTCCGGGAGTTCTTCCAGTGTGACGCCGACGTGGTGGGCGTGGCGGACGTCTCCGCCGATGCGGAGATCATCGCCCTCATCACCGACATCATGACGGCCCTGGGATTCGAGAACGCCGTCACCCAGATCAACCACCGGGGGCTGCTCACGGGCCTCATGGAGAAGCTCGGCATCGCCGAAGAGAGGGCCCCCCAGGCCATGCGGATTCTCGACAAGCTTGATAAAGTCGGCGAGGACGCGGTCCGGGCGGAGTACGCCGATGCCGGGTTCGAAAAAACCGCCGTGGACGACCTTTTTTCCATCACCACCGCCGCGGGAAACGTGGAGGATGACATCGCCGCCATGACGGGTGAACTGAAGTCCAACGACCGGGCGAGGGAGTCCCTGGAGGAGTTGACCCGCCTCTTCGGCTATCTTGACGAGATGGGCGTCTCCTCCGACCGGGCGGCGTTCTCCCCGAGGCTCGCCCGGGGGCTGGCATACTACACCGGCCCGGTGCACGAGACGGTGGTGGAGACCCCGAAGGTCGGGAGCCTCTCGGGCGGCGGGCGATATGATGAGCTGATCGGAATATTCTCCGGAGTGGACGTCCCCGCCACCGGCATGGCCCTGGGCCTGGAGCGGATCATCCAGGTGATGGCGGAGCTGAAGATGATGGAGGGTGCCGGGGAGCGGATCGAGGTGCTGGTGGCGCCCTTCGGGCAGGACGAGGTGGGATTGGCCCTGAAACTGGCCCGGGAATTACGACAATCAGGAGTCAATACCGACGTCTACGCCACCGGCGACCGCCTTAAGAAGAAGTTCAAATATGCAGACCGCATCGGGGCCCAAAAGGTCATCGTCGTGGCGCCTGACGAAATCGCCCGGGGGGTGGTGAAGGTCAAGGATATGCAGACCGGCGAGGAGAAAGAGGCGGCGATGGACAAACTGGTTGATATGGTATAATGGTCGTCAGAGGACATCTTTCGGTCCGGTATACGGGATAGAAGATGGGGGTACCTGATATGACAAATGGTTTTGAAAAGGCGCGCAGCGCTCTCATGAAGATCATCGCGTACGTGTCGTTATTCGGGGCGGTACTGGGGCTTGTCGGCACCGTGCTGGTCCGCATGGTGTTTCCGTACGGTATCCTGGAAATAGGCGCATATTCCTTCTACTCCCTTTCCATCCTGTGCCTGTTATTCGTGATAGCCGTCTGCCTGCTGGAAATGGCCTTTCATCGATGATCGACGGGGAAAAGGGTGAGACCGACACTGTTTTCCAGGAGAGATTTCATCAATGCCGCGGCGCTGGCGCTGTTCGGTTTTCATTCCAACCTGTTGTCTCACACGGTCTGCGCGGGAGCGGATTCTCACACCGACGTACCCGGTATCAAAAACCATCCCAATATTATTCTCATTGCACTGGATACCCTTCGGGCCGATTTGCTCGGGTGTTACGGCGGTAAAAGAACCGCAACCCCCAATATCGATCGGTTCGCCCGGGATGCGATGGTCTATCGCGATACCTTCTCGCAGTCAAACTGCACCCTCCCGGCGTTCAACGCCCTGTTTACATCACGGTATCCGCATCATCACACGCTGTATAATCTCGTGGAGCCGGCGAAGAGGGGATATGACACTCAATTGCTCGAGGGATATCCAACACTGGCCGACCTGTTGACCCGGCTCGATTATCAAAGCGTCGCCGTTACCGGCGGGTCGTTTCTGTCTCCCCATTTCAATATGGACAAGGGATTTTCATCTTTCAAGGAGATCGGCAGCAAGGTTCGCCCGTTCAGCACCCCCTGGCCCTTTTTCATTCCGGCCCCGGAAGGGTTCCCGACCACCGATATCCCCTATAATGATCTCCCGCTGCAGCTGCACCAGGCGAAGAAGTGGCTTTCCCGCAGGCTCGACGACCGGTTTTTCCTGTTCATCCATTCATACGAGTGCCATCGGCCGTATACGCCCCCGAAGGAATATGTCGGGATCGAGGATCCATCCTGGACCGACTATGCCTACTATGCGAGCTTTGCGGAACTGGAGAAAAAACAGGATGAGGCGACCGACGAGATAATCGAGCGGATGACGTGCCTGTATCGATCCGAGATCGCCTTTACGGATGAAATCCTGGGGGAATTCCTGGCGTTTTTGAAACAGAAGAACCTGTACGATGATTCGCTGATTATTGTATTGAGCGATCACGGCGAGGAGTTTCATGACCACGGGGGGTGGGATCACGGCCATACGATGTACAATGAACTATTGCACGTGCCGCTGATCATCAAGTATCCGCAGAGTTCACATGTCGGCGTCGACGATTCGCGGGTCGCGCGGTTGATCGACGTGATGCCGACGATCCTTTTCGATGTTATCGACCTGTCTCACTGTGATGTCGAGATGGATGGTACGCCTCTCTCGATGGACCTGCCCCCGGAGGAACTATCCCTGAGCGAGTCGAGGATGAATAAGGAAGGCATACCGCTCATTGCCGCCCGTCGGGGGGACATCAAGTATATTTTCAATCAGAAAAAGGACGATGTTGAGGTGACGGTCTTCGATGTCACAAACGACCCGGGGGAGCAGAGCGATATCGCTATTCAACATCAGGATGAGATACGCCTCCTCAACGCCCGCGTGGATGGGATACAGGAAACCTACCGCGAGAACATGCGCCTGGCGGGCTCAAATGATATCGATATGGAAAACAGCGAAATCCTCGAGGAGCTGAAAAACCTCGGTTATATCGAGTAATCATACAATAATCCTGGGATGGCTCTTCAGTAATTCTCACTTTCTCACGAATACCGGCACGGAGTAATTCCCCGACACGCCAGTGCCCACACCGGCATTGCCCCCCAACATGGTCGCCTGGTGCTCCCGAGGTCATTCCTAATAATGTTTCTTCGAAATGCGGTGTCAAAGATCAAGCCGTTCTGCCGTGCATGAAGTCTTCAATTCGGATAAAAAAGTTTCCGCTTTTCTCTTGACACCGATCAATCGATTTAGTAAAGTATATGCGTGGATGCTTAATTAAAGGAGTGACGTGACCGATTCCGAGAAACAGGCGCGTATCTTCAAGGTGCTGTCCGTGAGCACCCGGGTGAAGATGATCGATCTGTTGAAACAGCAATCCCTGTGCGTCAATGCCCTTGCCCGGTCGCTTGATATCACCCCCGCCGCGGTTTCTCAGCAGCTCCGGGTTCTCAGGGATGCGGACATCGTCATCGCGGAAAAGAGGGGATACTTCGTTCATTACCGGGTCAATGAGGAGACGCTGACCGAGTGGAGCGACATCGCAAAAGGGCTGCTGGAGATCGCGGGCTGATGGTTTGGTCATTTTTTTGTCATTACAAATAGTATCTGCGCGGATACTAAATTAAACATGGAGGTTACCAATGTGTGGAAAAGAAACGTGCTGCCGGAAGCCGGAGGAGTTGAAAGAAAAGCCCCAGGACTGCTCGCCGGAGCAGATCAGGAAATGCCACGGCGATGTCGAGGGGCATCCCTGTGTTTCGGAGGACGAGAAACCGGATTCGAAATGAGCAGACGGCGACAGAGAAAGAGATCAGGAGAAAGGCCATGGTGTATAACAGGATCAGGTGCGAGGCTATCGAGGTGGGGACCGAGTCGGGCGTGTGCCCCGGCATCGCCAGGACGGAGCGGGGCGAGGTGTTCGTCCTGGGGGGACGAACACCCGATGGCCGGGGCATCTGCATGCAGGCCCTGAGCGCCATCAGTCCGATGAAGCTGGCGCTGTCCCTCACCGAAAAAATGAACTGGGAAGAAACCGGATACGTCGATGTGATCTGTCCCCACGGGGCGGTTACGTATCGCCTTTCCCGTGTTGAGGAAGAGTAGGAAACGGTACGTCTGTTTTACCGATACGAATAGAGATTTCTTCCGTATCGGTGTTGCATCCACAACGAACGAACCAATCCCCATGTTCATGCATGGGGATGGGTTTTTTTAGCAGGAATCACGCGCTTGTATCGATCCGGGCGATCGGGGGAGGGTGACAGTACTGCATCTCTCCGCTGTCGGGGTTTGCCCTCACTTCCTCACGAACACCAGCACGTAGTAGTTCCCCGACACGCCGATGCCCACGCCGGTGAAGTCGCCCAGGATGTTGGCCCTGTGTCCCGTGGAGCCCATCCAGAGGCTGACCACCGATTTCGCCGTGTGGCTGCCCCAGGCGATGTTTTCCCCGTAGCTGATGTACGACACACCCGCCGCGTCCAGTCGATCGGTGGGGGCGAGACCCTCGGGGGTGTAGTGGTCGAAATAGCCCCGTCTCGCCATGTCGTCGGCGTGGCCCTGGGCCACGGGCTCCACATCGCCGTCGCACACCAGGGGTGGAAGGCCCTGCTTCTGCCGCTCACGGTTGAGCTCCGCCAGTATCTGTTCCTTCTTCTTCCCGTCGGGGCCGGAAAAACAGGCCGCCGAGACGGGCCCCGTAGAGACCACTAAAAATATCCCCAGGACAACGCCCGCAGCGATCCTCGTCGAAATCCCTTTCATATCCACCTCCGGTACCGTCCATATCGAAAATGAACTTGCATATCTATTATGGTACACCGGGTCCGCCGGTACGTAAAGCAGAATTATGACGGAATCGGTCGCGTAAAAAAAGCGTGGGAAGCATCACGCTCCACCCCTCACGATTTTTTAGGCATGTCCCCTCAAACCGATAAGGAGTCGTTCTCCTGCCTGCGGAAACTCGGAGCGATCAGGTGTGGGGAGTCAGTCGGTCGATACTCGGCGCGTAAAGAATAATCGTGATGGAGAGCCGGTTACAAAAAAACGGGAGGAGCCGAAGCCCCTCCCGCCGGTGTTGTGTGAGGTTTCTCTGTCGATCAGTCTTCGGGGGTCAGCCAGTCGGTCACCCGCTCGAAGGTCTTGTTCTCGTAGTCGGCCCGGAGGATGTAGAAGCTCGAGGGGCCGTTTCGCCTGTTGTCGTTATAGGTGATGCCGTGGGCGAACCGGCCGTCGACGCCGTCCATGGAGTTCATGGCCGCGATGAAGCTCTCCCGGGTTAGCGGCTCTTCCGCCCGCATCAGGCCCTCCACCACGAAGTCGGCGTAGTAGAAGCCCTTCATGGTGCTGGTGCTGACGATGCGGTCGGAATCGTTCTCGGCGTATTTCTCGATGGCGTCCCGATACCAGACGGCGGCGTCGTCATCGCCGAAGGGATCCGGGGTGTAGGTGGTCACCAGGGCCCCGTCCCACGCGGCGCCGACCAGGTCGAACAGCTCCGCCCCGCTGATCGGCGTGGAGCCGAAGTACTGGGGCGAATAGCCCAGGGCCTCGCACGCCTTGACGAAGGCGGATACGAACCGGGCGTTGCCGTAGAGCAGCACCGCGTCGGCTTCTGACTGCATCATCTTGAGGGCGTGGGTGGAGAAATCGGTGTCGAACATCTCGTAGGGTACCTCGGCCGCCAGCTCCATTTCTTTCAGGGCCGCGGCGTCTCCGGCGCCGGCCAGCCCCTCCGCGCCGTATTCATCGTTCTGATAAAAGATGCCGATATTCTCGAATTCCCCCTCGTCCACGGCGTAGTTGTACAGCACGTGGGCCTCCCAGTAGTGCTCGGGGGAGCCGACGAAGACGTTATCCCTCGGCGGCGTGGAGGGCTTCCTGCTGCCGGAGATGAGCCCCACCCAGGGCACGTCGGACGCGTCGATGTAATCGATGACCGACTCGACGATGGACGCCCCCAACACGCCCACGACGGCGAAGACCTGCTCGTCCTCGATGAGCTTCCTGACGTTGGCCTGGGCCTTGGCCGGGTCATAGGCATCGTCCAGGATGATCAGCTCGATCTGACGCCCGTTGATGCCGCTCTCGGCGTTGATGGCGTTGAAGTAGGTCTCCATGGACCGGATTACGGTGCCCACGGCGTTGGCCGGGCCGGTCATGGGGCCGCTGGTTCCCAGGAGGATCGTATCCTCGGTCACGCCGGGTACGTCCTGGGCCGATGCGATCGCGGCGGCCCCCGCCATTACCAGCAGAACGGCCAGGGTAAGAATCAGATATTTACGAATCATGCGTCTCTCCTTACAGAGGTTATGATGTATTATCCCGCGGCGTCCATGGTCTTGGCGATGTGCCTCATCATCTGCCCGATGACCATCTCCATGACCGGCCGGGGCAGAAAATAGCCGTCGGCCCCGGTGGTGAACGTCTCGACAACAATATGTACGCTTTCTGTAACATCGCCCGTTTTGGCGTATGCGTCCTCCAGGAGCGCCCGGGTCTCCTTCGCGGATTCGATGGATCGCCCCATGAAGGTGCGGGCGTCCTCCCCGGTAAAGACGCCGTAGTGCTCCGGCAGGTGGATTTCCACGTCGTATTCGGCGAAGCGCTCCAGGGTCTTCTGGTACTCGGTGAAGTTGGAGTTGCCCGCGGCGAAGATCGTATCCCCGAAGGGGATGCCCCCGCCGTCGGAGGCGAACAGCGCCTTTTCCACCGGCATGTAGGCGGCGATGGAGCAGGAGGAGTGCCCCGGCGCGTCGATGATCTCGAGATCCACCCCGCCCCAGGTCACAAAATCGCCGCCCGTCACCGTCTCGTCCACCCGGATCGGGTCTAAAATCACCCCCGCCTTTTCTGCCTCGGCCTCGAGCCCGTTGGCGGCGATCATCCCCCGGTTCATGTCGATGATGCTCTTTGCCACGTCGTCTCTCTCAAGGAGCTCCTTCGCCCGGGCGGAGCCGAGGACCCGGAGGTTCGGGAGCGTATTCTGCAGGTGCGAGACGGCGCCCACGTGATCGAAGTGGGCGTGAAGGATCAAAAGGCGTGTGATAGACTCCCGGTCGATGCCGTACTGATCAAGCTGCTCGAGGAGTGCGGGGACGACGTATGCCATGCCCCCGCCGATGATGGTGCATTCATCCCCGCGGACGAGGTGCATGCAGGATTCCTCTTTTCCGAGGAGAAGAATTCGATCGGTAATCCAGCCCGGTTCTTTGATCCACATGGTCGTATCCGTTCAATAGTTGAGTGGTGATGCTTGGGTGACTGCCGCCGCCGTATGGGGACGATTCATCGGTATACCGCCGATGTATCACCCGCCCGAAATCGATCGATCCATCGAAGAAGTGAGAGGGAAAGATTCACGGCGGCGTGCAGAGGAGGTCGTGTTTACGGGACGGGGCGATATCGGTTCCGCATATTAATCTATACCGCGCCGGCATAGATGACCGCAAGGATGACCGCGGGCTTGTCCCCCCGGGCGGTCACCTTGTGCGGCGTGGTGGAGTCGTAGTAGATGCTGTCTCCCGCTCGGAGGGTATCGGTATGATTTCCCAGGGCCACGTCCATCTCCCCCTCCAGGACGAAGATAAACTCCTCGCCGTTGTGTGTGGAGGGCTTGACGTGCTTGATGGACTCGGGCTCCAGGGTCACGATAAAGGGCTCCATGTGTCTCCCCTTCTTGTCCGCGCCCAGGGATTCGTATGAGTAGCCGTAGCTGACGCCTTCCTTTGAGGCGACCCGGGAGACGGCCGTGCGCTCTTCGTGCCTGACGATGGAGAAGGGGGCCTTCGGCTTTTCCAGGAAGAAATACCCCGGCTCCACCTCCAGGGCCCGGGCAACCTTGAATATGGTGCCCAGGGGCGGGGAGATCATGTGGTTTTCGATCTGGTTGATCACCGCCGAGGTGAAACCGGATTTGTCGGCCAGCTCCTGGAGGGAGAGCTTTTTCTTTTCCCTCAACAACTTTATCTTTTCTCCAACCTTCAGTTCTTCGGTCATCGTCTATCCCCTCTCTAACAAAAGGTATAGTATGTATATGTGGATGATACGTTCGCTTTCCGGGTCTCTCTGTGACGCTCCGCCCCGTTGTGTTCTATCCGCCGTTCTTGGCGGCGAACTCCATCCCCTCGTCGATCATCTCGAGGTTCTTCTCGATCAGGTGGTGATGCCGGGACGCCAGCACCTTCGTGAAGGCCCGCTCGATGGATGCAAGGTCCACGAGGCCGGTCTTCTTTAAAAACACCCCCAGGGCGATCATGTTGGCCAGCTTGTCGTTGCCGAGATCCGCGGCGATGTCGTTTGCGGGAACTTTAATCTGTAGTAGATCCGGGCGGTCCTCCACGGTGCCGTCCACCAGGGACGAGTTGATGATGAGAAGCCCGTTTTCCTGCACCTTCGGGCCGAACCGGGTGAGGCTCGGCTTGTTCATGACCAGGGCGCTCATGGGATTGCCGATGATGGGAGAGCCGATGGCGGTATCCGCCACCACGATGGTGCAGTTCGCGGTGCCGCCCCGCATCTCCACCCCGTAGGTGGGCATGTAGGTGACGTTTTTTCCCTCGGTCATGGCGGCGTAGGCCAGAAGGTTGCCGATAAGCAGGATGCCCTGGCCGCCGAACCCGGCCATTGTCGTATCGTAATACATGGAACCTCGTGTGTATGTGTCGATCTCTATCACATGGGTATGATTATACAGGGAGCCTGTGCGTTACATGACGTCGGTGGCCGTGCGCTCCTTGAAGACGCCTAAGGGCCAGTAGGGGATGAGCTCATTGTCTATGCGCTCTCCTGCGTCCTTGGGCGACAGGCGCCAGTTGGTCGGGCAGGTGGAGAGCACCTCCACGAACGCGAAACCGATGTCGTTCAACTGCGTCTCGAACGCCCGCTTGATGACCTTCTTCGCGTTGAGCACCCGTTTCGGGGTGTTCACCGCCACCCGGGCCACGTAGGCGGTTCCCTCCAGGGTTGCCAGCATCTCCGCCATGCGGACCGGGTATCCGTCCTGGTCGTGCTCCCGGCCGTAGGGGGAGGTGGTGGTTTTCTGGCCCAGCATGGTGGTGGGGGCCATCTGGCCTCCGGTCATGCCGTAGACGGTGTTATTGACGAAGATGACGGTGATGGCCTCCCCCCGGTTGGCGGAGTGAACGATCTCGCTCATGCCGATGGAGGCCAGGTCACCGTCGCCCTGGTAGGTGAAGACCACGTGATCGGGCATTGCCCGCTTGACGCCGGTGGCCACCGCCGGGGCCCGGCCGTGGGGCGCCTCCAGGACGTCCACGTTGAAGTAGTCATACAGAAAGACGCTGCAGCCCACCGACGCCACGCCGATGGTTTTCGGCACCAGGTCGAAGGAATCGATGGCCTCGGCCACCAGCCGGTGGATGATGCCGTGATTGCAGCCGGGGCAGAAATGAAATGGTTTTTTCGTCAGGCTCTCGGGTCTCGAGAAGACCTGTTTCATGTCGCTCATGTGTGTGTCACTCTTTCCTGATGATATTCGCCTCAATCGCCGGTATGCCGGATGTGTATCCGTATATGCCCGGTCATTGAGGGTGTTCTATCTATTGTAACCGTATGTATGATAAAGTCAACCTTTTGTTGCAGAGGAAGGTCGGTAGTGTCTGCTCGTGTGCAGGCCGGGGGGCTGTTGGTGGGATTCTGGAAGAAAGAAGAACAAAAAAAGTAGTAAAAAAAGGGAGGGAATTTTGCCGGGAGTTGCTTCGTTACACGGTTGTGTCCATATAATGCTGTAAATTAGGGGAATGGTATAGAAAGAGCCATCGTTTTCTGTTAGGTTTTGTATGTACAAAAAACAGAACCAAACATGGAGGAAAACGATGAC
>Ga0180432_10006359_pt1 | contig 15330 bp, 8 predicted proteins | sample SS_ome_10_FD_132414 | JGI IMG/M metagenome (GOLD analysis project Ga0180432, IMG submission 132414) | Hypersaline lake sediment archaeal communities from the Salton Sea, California, USA - SS_1_MS_2 metaG | ecosystem: Environmental > Aquatic > Non-marine Saline and Alkaline > Hypersaline >... | reverse complement strand
GCTGAGAAAAAACTTTTCCTGAGGTTTCGTCCTGCAAAACCAAGGGCCTCTGCGGGTAAGAACATTTTCACCCCCTCGCAACGCCTTGGACGAACCTCCTTTGCAGCACCGCAACCGGCTCATGTTGGGGTCTTTTTCCTTGCCAAATGAGCACTTCTGTGGTAGACTGAGGTTTCCAAATGGAGCCGGGCCGCGCGGCCCGGTGAAGTACCCGTTTACAACGGAGCAAGGTAAGCAGGAAGCAGGGTTTAGCCCTCTGGCTTACCGTGTGCAGGATCGGCGTATGCTGACGGCCTGTGCGCATGAAAACCAGTTTTTCCGCGTTTGGTGCGTGCCCTTGCACGCCGCCTGCGGGCGCCGTTCGGCCCGGTCGGCGGGTACGTTCGCAGCAGAAAACACATGTAGCATGCCGGGACATGTCAAAGGCACATTCTGGGTAGGAGAATCGAGATGAGAACACGAAAGACAGTAACGGTCGTACTGGCAATCGTCCTGTTCACCGCGGGCGGTGCGGCCCGGGCGGCGATCATTCTCCACGAGCCCTTCGACTACGGCGCGTCCGACAAGAGTATCGACGGCCTGGGCGGGTCGGAAACCGGCTTCCTCGCGTCGGAGACGTGGGACGAGAACGAGGCCGACGCCGACTACGTGCCGGCCGGGCTGACCTTCAGTGACCTCGAAACGACTGGAGGCAAACTCAACTACGCCTCGGACAACAACCAGCAGACCATCGGGCGGAACATCGATGTCAGCCAGACCGGTCAGATCTGGGGCAGCTATCTCTGGCGGCCGATCAGCAACACCCAGAACTCGCACGTCAACGGCATCATGCTCAACAACGCCCTTGGCGGGACGGACAACAACAGCGAGTTCTTCTCCGCCGGACTGGGCTACAACGCCGGGGACAAGGGCGAGGTCCGCCTCAACGGGGGGAACAAGGGCTCAGCCCAGGCCGGCAGCGTATCACAGACCGACGGCAACACGCATCTGGTTCTGTACACCGTTACGAATCTCGGCTCCAGCCCCGGCGCGATGACGCAGTGGATACTGACCGCCGACCAGTTCGACACCTTCAAGGTTGGCGGGCTGACCGAGACCGAGTTGAACACTGCGACGCTCGGTTCGGCGGCCGGCGAAGTGCTCCAGCGGGCCAGCAGATCAGGCGTTGGCGCGGGCGCGGCCATGACGGCCTCCGACTATCTGCTCGTCTTCCAGCATGGCACCACGGAGGCCGACTACGACGAGATCCGCATGTCCGACACGAGCCTCAATGAGGTCGTCCCCACGGGCGTGGCGCCCCCCCCGCCCCCGCAGGAGGTCTTCTTCATCGGCGTCGACAACGGCAACAACAGCGACTTCGACAACGAGGGCCAGGCCGACGACCACTACTACTGGGAAGACGGCGACTACTCCACTCTCGGCACCGGCGGCGGGGTCTGGAGCGAGGGCCGCCCGGAGATATGGAAGGACGACGCTGGCCCCGAGGGCTTCGAGCGCGCGCTGACCGGAGGCGACAACAACACCTACATCTACTTCCAGCTCGACACGCTCGAGGCCGCCGACGACGCGCAGTTCACCTTCGTCTCGGACTTCGTCCAGAACAACGGGACCCACAACGTGGACTTCTACATCATGAACGGGAACCTGTTCCACACCGAGACCGGCATCGGCACGGCGACCGTGGTAAAGACGTTCACCGGCGCCGAGGTCGGGGCCCAGGTCGGCTCGAACGTCATCGAGATTCGCCGGACCAACGCCGGCGGCGGGTGGATCCAGTTCGACTACCTGTCCCTGGACGTCGTGCCCGGCACAGTTGTCATCCCCGAGCCGGCCACCATGCTGGCCGTGTTCGCCGCCGTCGCCGGGCTCGGCGGGTATGTGAGAAAACGAAGGAGAATTGTGATGAGAGGTATCAAGAAGGTTGCGGTCCTGTTGATGGTTGTGTTGCTGGCTGCGGGCGGGGCGGCGCGGGCGGCGACGGTCGTTGAGGTGGAGACGCGCTTGCACAGCGACGCCGGGATGAACATCTCCCAGCCGGTCAATCCGTTCTCGACGGTTCCGAACCTGTCGGCTGCGGACTTCGCCGAGACCAACCCCGTGGCGATCAGCGTGGTCAAGGGCACGGCCTTCACGGCCAGCGGGCCCCCGTCCAAGCTGATTGACGGGCTGTGGTCGTGGGACGGCGACAGGGACGCTCCCGGCCAGACGCTGTTCTCCAACGACGCCAGCTTCGCCTTCCAGTACGACCTGCGCCAGGTGGTCACTGTCGACCAGATCAACACCTACTCGCGCCACGTCGGCAACCGTACGCCGCAGGTGTACACCGTCTATGGCAGCGCCGCCGAGACGCCGCCGACGACCAACGGCGATCCGACCGGCTGGACGGCGATCGCCACGGTTGATACCCGCACCGGCAACACGCCGGACGACACGGGCGGCAGCTACGACGGGATCGCGGGGGTCGGCATCCGCGACAGCGGCGCCGGCAGCCTGGGCGGGTATCGTCACCTGCTGTTCGACACCACAAAGCCCGGCGCCGGTACGTTCTACGCCGAGGTCGACGTGGTGGGCACCGGAACCGGACCGTCGGCAACCATGCAGGACTTCGACGGGGGCGGGACCGCCTCCACCACCCGACAGTTGGACTCCGCGCCCGGGCCTGCCGTCTTGGCCGGCGGCCCGACGGGTAACTACATGAGGCTGATCAACGACGGCGTGAACAACAACAGGAACGCCGTCGCCTTCGATCAGGCACCCGACGGGGTCAACCCCAGCGGGTCAATCTCGGTCGACTTCGACGTGCGGTTCACCGACGCTTCCGGCCTGCCCGCCGACGGCGGGTCGATGCTGCTGATTCCCACCAGCACGTACGGCGCGTTGGGCGATGGCTGGGGCGGCGGCGGCAGCGCCGAGGAACCCAACCTCGCCGGCGCGTTCGCCATCGGGATGGACCTGCATCCGGCCGAAGGTCCGCAGAACGTCAACGACATCTCCGTGCACTGGAACGGGTCCGAGATCGCCAACGTGCGGATGAACAACGCCGATGTGAACCTGGACGCCGGCGTGTTCCATCGCGTGCACGCCGAGCTGGTCGAGGGCGTGGGCGCCGGGGGCGACGTGGCCGTCACGGTCACGATCACGCCGGACATTCACGGCGTGCCCGGCACGCCGTACACGCCGATCGACAACGTCACGATGACAGGCATGCACAGCTTTGCCGACTACCGCGTGGAGTTCACCGGGCGGACCGGCGGCAGGAACGTCAGCATGGACCTGGACAACATCCAGGTCGCCGCCGGGGCGCCCCTTGGCGGCACGGCCGCGTTTGCCGACTTCTCGGACGTTTCCCAGTGGGTCTTCAACGGCACGGCCACCCAGGTGGGCGACCGGATTCGCCTGACCGAAGACGCCGGCAGCCAAGGGGGCAGCGCGTACTACGTCCCGCGGCTGAGGCTTGACGACGGCAACGCCTTCAACGCCGAGTTCTCCTTCGTTATTGACCAGCCCAGGGACGGCAACAACGCCGCTGATGGGCTGGCCCTCGTGATCCACGACGACCCGCGGGGCTGGTCGGCACTCGGCGGTCTCGGCGGGGCCATCGGACAGGACAACATCACGCCCCGACTGGCCATCATCGTCGAGGACTACCAGACGCCGGAGCTCCAGATCCGCACCAGCACGGGAGACGGCAACACGCAAGTCAACCTCGACACCAGCTACGTCGACGGCATCCGCAACGGCGCCGAGTGGTTCGTCTGGGCCGATTACGACGGCACCACGGATCTACTGGAGGTCTTCCTGTCTGACACGAACATCAAGCCCGGCGCGGCAACGCTGAGTACCACGATCGACCTGGTCAGCCTGTTCAACGGCGAGGATGAGTTGATCGTCGGCTTCACGGGCGCCACGGGCGGCGCGTATGCAGAGCATGATATCCTCTCGATGCGCTTCAACGGCGCACCCAGCGTCATCATCCCCGAGCCGGCCACCATGCTGGCCGTCTTCGCCGCCGTCGCCGGGCTTGGCGGGTACGTCAGGAAGAGGAGACGAGCCGCAAACTGACAACCGAGTGTTGATCCGCCTTCGGCGGAACGGATATGATCTCCCACTGAGAGGCCGGGAGGCCCTCGGAGGTTGCAGACGAGCAACGGACACGTGCGACATGCAGACGACAGACGGCCCGCCCGGGCACCCGGTGCGCGCGGACGGGCCATTGTAGTACACGTTTCAAGGAGAGCAGTAATGCGTAACACGACCATGACAGGACTGGCAGTGGCATTGGCGATTCTTCTGGCCGCGGGCGGAGCGGTACAGGCGGGGCTGATCGCCGTGGACGACTTCGAGTCGTACACATCGGGCAACCCGCTGGACACCGGATCGGGCGGTTGGGGGTGGACCAGCAGCTGGGCCACCGACCCCGCCGAGGTGACCGTCGAAAGCGGCAAGATCTCCGGCTACGGGCAGTCCATGCAGATCGATACCGCGGGCAACAACGGCAACATCGCCCAGCGCGCGTTCCACACCCAGAACGGCACGGTCTATGCGGGCCTGGTGCTGCGGACGGCAGGAGGCTGGGACGCCGGCGACTTCCTGCAGCTCTACGTGAACGACAAGACAGGCGGCGGCGACACCGTCGGCGCCAGCGGCGGGGTCAAGAACGCCACTGGGAGCCCCTATTTCGCGCGACTCGACGGTACCGGCAGCTCGGCGAACTCCCCGACCACGTTTCACACCGACGATGTGACCAGGCAGGTCGTGCTCAAGTTCAGCAGAAGCGGAGCCGAGTACGACCGGACGGACGTGTTCGTGGGTCAGGCCACCGAGGGCACGCCGGACGCCACGCAGAACACCGGCGACTCCGGTGTCTGCTCGCTATCGAACTTCCACATCCGCACGCACGGCATCAACGAAGGCCAGTTCATCTACGTCGACTCCGTGAAGATCGGCACCGCCTACGCCGACGTGCTGGGCACGGCGGCAGTACCGCCGGCCCCGTCCACGCAGTATGAGGCGTTTCAGGAGGGCGTCTCGCCGAGTGCCGGCTACACGGCCGACTCGGTGACGATTCGCTCCGACATAGCCAACGGCAATCAGGACAACGACCCCGACTTCGAGAATATCGTCGGGCGGGTCGGTTCCGACTTCATGAGGGTCCTTCACGAGTTTGACCTTTCGGAGATTGCCAGCCAGGCGGGCGGCCTGCCGGTCACCATCGACTCGGCGCGGCTCGAGCTGGTCACGCGGCCGCGAGACGACGGTTCCGGACAGGGCGGCGCATTTACCGTTGACCTCCTCGAGTACGGCTTCGACTTCGTCGAGTCGACCGCGACCTGGAACGACCCTGACGGTGACGGTTCGGCCGGGACCGGCGACACCACGGCCGGCGGAACGTTGGGCGCGCTCTTGAGTTCCGTTGCCGTCAGCGGCTCGGGCATCTCGGGCAATTCGCTGGTCACCCTGGCCGACTCCGCGGCATTTCGCACCGCCGTGGCCAACGCCCTGGCGGGGGGCGACGACACCCTGCGCCTCCTGATGAAGGCCCAGAACGAATCGGGTTCGGGCAACCGGTTCATCAGCTTCCGCGACGAGGTGTTTGCCACCGCCGACTACCGCCCGAAGCTGGTCGTCGGCTTCACCGTCTCGTCGGGCGTCATCCCCGAGCCGGCCACGATGCTGGCGGTCTTCGCCGGAATCGCCGGCCTCGGCGGGTATGTTCGAAAGAGAAAGGCTTTCACCATGAGAGGCCACACGACGCTGACGCTCCTCCTGGCCGCGGCGCTCATCCTGGCCGCGGGCGGCGCGGCGCGGGCGGCGCTGCTGGCCTATGACCCGATCGACACGTCGGATACGGGCGACCCGACCAACGGACTCTATGACGACGGTGCGCCGATCAGGAAGTACAGTTCCGGAACCAACACCAACTACAATGTCGAGAACGGCAATATCGTCGGCTTTGCCGCCGACACGACAACGGGCGGGCACGATTGGGCATCGACCAATACCGCCCTGTTCATCGCGAACGGCTCGGCGGGACTGACGGCCGCGGGCGCCGATTACGCCGGCGGGGGAGCGGTCCGTTACGGCGGCCACAATACCACCACCGATCGTGGGATTCGAAGATCATTCCTCGATTCCGTAACCCGCCGACCCGTTGCCGATGGCGAGACGCTCTACTTCAGCTTCCTGCTCAAGGCCGAGGGCACCGACTCGAGCGACTACGACGGCCAGGCGCTCGTCGGCTTCGCCGACAGTGCCGCCAGCGTCAGCGGCTTACTGGGCACCAACAACAATGTCTACGGGCCGGCCGTCGGTTTCGTAGGCGACGGCAGCGAAATGGACCTGGTCTATCGCCATCGCACGGATGGAAACAAACGGTCGGACATCGTGCTGGTTGACGGCGTCACGACCGGGACAACCTACCAGGTCGTCGCGAAGATCACGGCCAACGCCAGCGGTTGGAAGGATTCCTATGCCGTCTTCCTCAACCCGACGACCGGCACCGAACCGGCGCCGCTGCTGGCCGGGTTGGACGGCAGTATCGGCACGAGCACCAGCCCCGACCAGCGGATCGACCGGATTCTGATGGCAACGCGCGACTACGCCGACGCCGTGGTCTTCGACGAGTTCCGTTACGGCCAGACATGGGCGGACGTGGTCAGCGTCTCGGCCCCCATTCCCGAGCCGGCCACGATGGCGGCGGTCTTTGCCGGAATCGCCGGCCTTGGCGGGTACATCAAGAAGAGGCGGTCGTAGATCCCGGAATCTGTATGGATCTGTGATGGGCCGGGTGCCGGGGAAACCGTGTTCCACGGCACCCGTTTTCATCCCGTCTATCCCGTTATCCTGTCAGTCGTTATCCGTCGTGATCCCGTCTGCCCCGCCATCCCGTCGAGGCCCTCGCCGGCCGGTAACTATCGGCCGGAACCGTTATTGAAGTCGCCCGGTGATCGGGTCGATGAAGCGTGTGTTAGCTTCCCGAGTTCGGCCGCGGCCGGTAGGCGCGTCCGTGACGGGGGCTGGAGGCTGTGAGCGATGCACCAGGATAGCAGGGGCTTCACGATTGTGGAGATGATGATCGTCGTGGTGATCTTGGGGATCATGGCGATGATCGTGGTGCCGAAGTTCGGCGCTTCCGCGGATGAGAGTCGCGAGTCGGCCCTGGCCGTCGATTTCTCCAGCGCATGCAGACAAATCGAGTTATACAAGCACCAGCACGGTAACCGCGGCCCCGAGATCAACGAGAGCGGCGCCCGCGATACCGCCAACTTCATCAATCGCATGATCGGGCGCACCACCTCCGAGGGCAAGCTCGACCCCACCGGGCGATTTGGACCTTACCTGATGGAATGGCCCACCAACCCGTTCGTCGACGGGGCGGCCGCCTCGCAGATCAAGTTTGGCCAGAACGCGCTGCCCGCACGAGACGGGACGACCGGCTGGTATTACTCGTGGGCCCTGCGCAAGTTGTACATCAACTCCCTCCAGGGCGGGGCCGACCTCAGCAGCCCGTAGCGGCGCGACACGTCCGGAACCCAACGCCCGCGGGCTCCGCCCCGCGGGGTGCCTCCGGAAAACGAACCCGCCCCTGGCCCCTCAGATCACCCACGGCTCGCGCTGCGAGCGGGAGCACATCCTCGCGGCGGTCTGGTCCCCTATGATCCGCTCGGCAGCCGGGTCCCAGCGGACCTCGCGACCCAGAATCATCGCGATGTTCGCCAGGTGGGCCACGGTGATCGAACGCTGGGCGACCTCGATGGGTGCGATCGTTTGTGCGCGGCTCTTGACGCAGTCGAGGAAGTCCCGGCGATGGCCCTGTCGGTGGTCCCCGCGCGGGCGGGCCAGGTGGATCTCGTTCGGGCCTATCGTCTCGCGCAGCAGCGAGGCCGGGTGGGCCTGGAGGCGGCTGCGCGAGACGAACACCCACCCGTCGGCGCCCACGAACCGCACGCCCATCCTGTACTTGCGGCCGCTGTCGGCGTGCATGACCAGCCCGTTGGCGTATTCAGCCTGGAAGCTGTAGTGCACGGCGGCGTCCCACAGGCCGTCCGGCGGAAACACGCCGGTGCCGGCGACCCGGACGGGGCCGGTCCGGTCCAGGTCCATGCCCCAGTGGGCGATGTCGATGTCGTGGGCGCCCATGTCGGTCAACTGCCCCCCGGAATAGTCGAGGATCCAGCGGAAGTTCCAGTGGCATCGCTTGGCGGTGTAGGGCGCCCACGGCGCCGGGCCGAGCCAGCGGTCGTAGTCGAAGCCCGCCGGGATGGGCTGGGCCGGCTGCGGGCCGCAGGACGGCTTGGATCCCAGCCCGACCTCGACGCGCCGCAGCGGGCCGATCCGCCCGTTGCGCACCAGTTCGCAGGCGAAGCGGAAGTTCCGCGTGGACCGCTGCCAACTGCCCGTCTCCCAGACCACCGGATACCTGGTCACCGCGCGGACCATGCGCCGCCCGTCGGCAATCGTCAGGGCCAGCGGCTTCTCGCCGTAGATGTCCTTTCCGGCCCGGGCGGCCTGGATTGCCGGAATCGCGTGCCAATGGTCGGGGATCGAGATGCACACCGCGTCGAGGTCCGCCCGGGCGATCAGGTCCTCGAAGCGGTTGTACTGGGCACAATCTCGGTTGCCGTAATGCTTGTTGATCTCGCCGACGGCCGTCTTGCGGCGCGAGGCGTCGACGTCGCAGACGCCGAGGATTCGGCAGTCGGTCTCGGGCAGGAATCCCTTGACGTGTCGCAGGCCCATCGAGCCCAGCCCGATCATGCCGAGCGTGATCTGCTCGCTCGGCGCCGGCCTGCCTGCCGCCCCCCGCGCCGAGGCGGGCACGACGCACGGCACGGCGACGGTAGCGGCGGCTGTCTTCAGCAGACCCCGCCGGGTGATCGTTCCGGCCCTTGGTGCTGTCATGACTCGTCGCTCCGGTCGCCTGCCGCGTCGCGCGCGGCGATCAGTTTCTCCATCCAGGGGCCCGTCCAGTACCCATGGTCGTGGTAGGTCCGTCCGCTGACGAGGTTGCCGTCGACGACGCACGGCTCGTCGACGAACGTGCCGCCGGCGACCTCGAGGTCGAAGCGGCACTTGGGGACGGTGGCCATCCGCCGGCCCGTCACGCAGCCGGCGCACGCGGGAATCTCCACGCCGTGGCACACGCACCCGACGGGTTTGTCGGCCTCGAAGAAATGCCGCGTGATCCGCACCAGGTCCTCGTCGTACCGGATGTACTCCGGCGCCCGGCCGCCGGAGAAGAAGATGCCCACGTACTCTTCCGGCCGAACGTCCGCAAAGGCGATGTCGGCCTCGATCGTGTAGCCCTCCCACTCGCGCGTGATCGTCCAGCCGGGCTTCACCTCGTGCATCACCATGTTGTAGAGCCGCTTCTCGGGCGCCGCGACGACGGGCTCGAAGCCGTCCTCCCGGAGGCGGTAGTACGGATACAGCGTATCGAGCGTCTCGCTCGCGTCGCCCACGATGATCAGCACCTTGTTCACGTTGCTTCCTGTCACAGTGTGGCCAGACACGCCGTCAGGTACTGTCTGGCGCGGTTGATTTCCGCTGTTACCTCTGCCGCGGTCGGCAGGATCGGTATGCCTCGCGGCACGGGGTGCATGAAGATCTCCGTCCAGCCGGCGTAGCGGATTCTCTTGAGCGCGGCCAGGATCGGCACGAAGTCGAGCTGCCCCCGCCCGGGCATCTGGAGCAGTTCCCGGGCCTTGGGCAGTTTCTTCATGCACCCGGCCCCGTGCTGCCAGGCGTAGAAGTGCACCAGCTTCTCGCCCAGGTCGGCGATCAGCTTTGCGATTCTGGGCGGGTCGTCCGGCTTGAGGTGGTAGGGGGCCAGCGCCACGCCGAGGTGCTTGGACCTGGCCGAGTCGGCAAACCGGCGTATCGCGTCGTACGATTCGCCGTGGTTCTCGATGCCGATGACCACGCCGGCCTGCTCCGCCGCCGCAACGTGGGGCGTGATCTTCTCGAAGAACGTCCTGGCGGCGGCCTTGTTCTTCGGCATGCCGGCGCAGATCAGCAGCCGCGCGCCGAGCTTGGCCGCCACGCGCATCTCTTTCTGAAGCCGGAACGGCCCGAGATCGTAGTGCGTCAGAATGCCCAGTGTGACCTTGTGCCTGGCCAGCAGGGCCGCGAACGCCTCGTGACCCATCGCCTCCATCTGCTCTCGCTGCGTGCCGTGCTTCTTCGGCCAGATGTCGATGTGCTCGGCCTCCGTCTTGCGGACCTCGGGGACGATCGCCTCCAGCTTCAGGTTGCCGTACATCGACGAGCCGAGGATGTACCGCAGCGCGAAGGGGTCGTCTCGGTCTCGTCCGGCTTCCGCAAGCGCTCGGCGCCCGGCAAGGGCCACCGCCCCTGCCGCCGCACAGAACTCCCGGCGGGAATACGTTGTGCGTGTCATGTCCGTGGTCCTCATCCGCGGTGCGAGGGCATACTGTATCGTCTTGTCGCGTGTGTTCGCAACACCGCCTTGCGACCTCGATGCGAGGGCCCGATAATGCTCTTTGCCCATCGACGGGTTCAGGAAGGAAGGTGCCTGCGATGCAGATCAACATCACCACCACGACGCTGGGTTCCCTGGCGATGCTCGTCCTGCTTGCCGCGGTCCAGGCCGCCGTCGCCCAGACCAACTACGACGAGTCCAAGGTGCCCAGGTACACGCTGCCGGACCCGCTGACAATGGCCGACGGCACGAAGGTGACCGCCGCCAGGGCTTGGCCCGCGCGACGCGCCGAGATCCTCACGATCTTCCAGACGCAGATGTACGGCAAGATGCCCGGGCGGCCGAAGGGGCTGGCCTTCAAGGCCGCGTCCGTCGAGACCAAGGCCCTCGGCGGCAAGGCCGTCCGCAAGCAGGTCGCCGTCACGTTCCTGCCCGGCGGCACGGGCCCGCGGATGGAGATCCTGATCTACCTGCCCACCGCCGTCAAACGCCCCGTGCCGCTGTTCGTGGCCATGAACTTCCAGGGCAACCACTCCATCCACCGCGATCCCGGCATCGCGATCACGAAAAGCTGGGTCCGCAGCCGAGGCAAGGGCGTCGTCAAGAACCGCGCCACGGAGGCCTCGCGAGGCGTCGCGGCGTCGCGCTGGCCGGTCGAGAAGATTCTCGCCCGGGGGTACGGCCTGGCCACGATCTACTACGGGGACGTCGACCCGGACTACCACGACGGGTTCGCCAACGGAGTCCACCCGCTGTTCTACCGCAAGGGCCAGACCAAACCCGCCCCCGACGAGTGGGGCTCGATCAGCGCCTGGGCGTGGGGGCTGCGCCGGGCGATGGACTACTTCGAGACCGACGACGACGTCGACGCCAGGCGCGTCGCCGTCATGGGCCATTCGCGCCTCGGCAAGACGTCCCTGTGGGCCGGGGCGTCAGACCAGCGGTTCGCCCTGGTGATATCGAACAACTCCGGCTGCGGCGGCGCGGCGCTGAGCAAACGGTGCTTCGGCGAGACGGTGGGGCGGATCAACCGATCCTTCCCGCACTGGTTCTGCGGGAACTTCACGCCGTACAACAACAACGAGGCCAAGCTGCCCTTCGACCAGCACATGCTGATCGCCCTGGTGGCTCCGCGCCCGATCCTGGTCTGCAGCGCCGAGAAGGACCGCTGGGCCGACCCGCGGGGGGAGTACCTGGCCGCCAGGGGCGCCCACGAGGTCTACCGCCTTCTCGGCACGGATGGCCTGGCGAGTGAGAAGATGCCCCCGGTGGGCAAGCCCGTCCTCAGCCGGATCGGCTACAGCATCCGCTCCGGCGGGCACGGCGTGACCAGCTACGACTGGGGGGTGTACATGGATTTCGCCGACAAGCACATGCGAGGCAGGAAGGACTGAGCGGCGCTGCGTACAGCGAGGGGCCGTGCGACGGTCACAGGAACCGGAGATGATGCCCATGACTGACCGGAATCCGGACTGCGGCATTGCCAGGCGGGACGTCCTGGCGGCGATGGTAGCCTCGGGGGCGGTCGGTGCGGTCTCGCTTGGGGCTGCAGGGCGATTGCTCACCGCGGCGAGCGGCGAGGTCAACACGATCGTCCGGACCGGGTTCGAGAAGACCGACCCGGCTCTCAAGGCGACGGCCCACAAGGTCGTCACCGGCATGGCCCGAACGGGCGAGCGGTCACTCATGGGGCAGGTCGGCGGGCCGAACCGGGCCGCCATCCTCGAGGTCCCGTTCACGGCGCCCCGCGGGGGCACGCTGGGCGTCTCGTTCCGGGTGCGCAGCGACAGCAGGTCCGCCTGCGCCGTCTGGATTCGACAGGGCCGCCGGCGCGAGCGAATCAGCATGCTCACGAGCGTACCGACGGACAGATGGGCACGCGTCGAGGCCTCAAAGCGACTCGAGGCCGGGACGGCCTACATCGTCCAGATCGTCGCGCCGTCGTCCTACGGGGGTCGCCCGGCCGGCAGGGCCTGGATCGACGACCTGGAGATAACGCTCGACACGTCGGACCAGGCCAGGCCCGAAGCCCTGAAATGGCCCGCCGCTGTCGAGGGCTTCCCGGCCCTGGCATGCGACGCGTCCGGCAGCATCTGGCTGGCCGTGCTCGAACGAACCCGGACCGACCGGTGCATTCGCGTCTTCCGCATGACCGGCAGGCAGCGGAAGAGCGTCTGCGCCCTGAAGCCCAAGGGGCTGACGGGCATCGGACCCCCGGCCATGGTCAGTGTGGGCAAGGGCGTGGCCGTGGCGTTTCCCGTCGAGCAGAACGACCGGTGGCGCATCGCCTGGGCACGGCTGGACGATTCCACAGGCACGGCACCGGCGTGCAGGACCATCGCGTGCGACGGCCGCGCGAACATCTCACCCGCACTGGCGTCGACGGGCACGGACCTGTGCGCGGTCTGGGAGTCCAACGCGGGCAAGGCACGCGGGATCTATACGTGTCGGCTTTCCCGCGACGGACACGTCGGCAAGGCCCACCGGATATCTCACGAGGACGCCAACGCATACCGCCCCGCGATCGTCGCCGTGGCCGGCGGGAAGCTCTTTGCCGCGTGGGACACGCTCCGCGACGGCAGCGCGGATATCTACGGTGCGTGGTGCATCGATGGGACGTGGCAGCCCCCGCACCGGCTGACGTCGGATGGGCGGATCGAACGGCACGCATCACTGGCCGTCCATGGCGGCCAACTGTGGATGGCGTGGCAGGCCCAAAGCTTCAGGAACCGGGCGCTGAACAACCTCAGTGAGCAGCGCATTGTCGTCGCGCGAATCAACGGCAAACGCCTCGAGGCCCCGCTGAGGCTCTTCGAGGACGTTTCGACGGCCAGGCGCTCACTCATGCGGCCGAGGATCGCCTTCGACGGCCAGGGCCGGCTCTGGCTGACCGCCCGCCAGGGCGCACAGAAGCGCCAGGCCGGCTGGACGCCCGCCGTGTGGTGCTACAGCGGAGGCGCCTGGTCGGCCGAGACGACGCTGCTGCGGCAGGAGGGCCGGTGGCACGCGGTGGAGATGGCCTTTGCCGGCGACGAAGCCGTCAGTGCCCGACAGTTCGACGACCTGCCCCGGGGCTGGGACTCCACGCGGGGCAAATACCGGGACTGGCGATCCGGTGTGGCGACAGGGGCGCTGCCGACCAAGGCCGCTCCCGCCGCCGAGCCGCTCAAGACACGGCCGCTGAAGATGCCCGAGACCGACTTTGCCGTGCGTGACAAGATCGCCCTGTGCAGTGCCGACCTGCCGCGCCAGAGATGGCGTCGCGGTGGGCGCGACCTGGTGCTGCTCTGGGGCGACTTCCACGATCACACGGACATTTCCGTGTGCAATCGCCGGTGGAACCCTCCCGGAAACGACCTGTACGCCAACCTGCGCGACATCGAGAAGCTCGACTTCTGCGCCGTGACCGACCACGGGTACAATTTCGATCCGCCCCAATGGGCCCTCAACGGCGAGCAGACGCGCAACAACTACGACCCCGGGCGGTTCGTGACGTTCCTCGGCCAGGAGTGGACCTCCAGCAAGAACCCCCCCGCGGCCAAGGGCACGCCCCGCCGATACGGGCATCGAAACCTGGTTTTCCTCGATCCGTACCATCGCGAGTTCCACGATGCGTTCGACGGCGACATAAGCCCGGCCGAGCTGTGGGAGAAGCTCGCCGGGACCGAGTTCATCTGCATTCCGCACCAGTTGGCCGACTGGAAGGGCAAGGGCGCCGGCAACCCGCCGACGGACTGGAGCTTCGTCGATGAGAAGCTCCAGCCGGTGGCCGAGATCTTCCAGGCACGCCAGTCGTACGAGCACCTGGGCTGTCCGCGGCAGGCCCCTCAGGGCGCGCCGTTCAAGGGGTACTACCTCCAGGACGCCTGGGCGGCGGGTGTGGTCATCGGCGTGATCGCCAGCCCCGATCACGGGGGCGGCAACGGCAAGGTGGGCCTCTGGGCCGCCGAACTGACGCGCCAGGCGATCTTCGACGCCGTCCGAGCCCGCCATACCTACGGCACCAGCGGTGCGAAGATGGCCCTGCGGTTCAGCGGGGGCGATGCCATGATGGGCGACCGCGTGGCCCGACCTGCCGGGGCCATCCGTTTCGACCTGGAGGCCCTGGCGCTGCACGAGGTCCGCGAGGCGGTGATCTTCCGCAACAACCGAATCGTCCATCGCGCCGTACCTGGCCGGAAGCGGCTCAAGCTGACCTGGACCGACAATACCCCTCCGAAGGCCGAAACGTTGTGGTACTACGCCCGCATCCACGCCGCCGACAACGAACTGGCGTGGTCCAGCCCGATCTGGTTCACCGCGTGAGTCGGCCGGGCCGAGCGGGCGCGCGGGCCCAAACGCCCCCGGGCCCCGCCCGGGGGGCGCGTGCAACGAAGAGACGGTCACAATCTGCGCGGGACACTTCCACAGCGTCTCGTTCTGGATGCCGTATCCGGCGATACCCCCCCGATGGACCGTCCGGCCTCGGCTGCGAGGCCCGATGTCGGCTTGTGTATGGATGGACACCGGCGCATAATAGGTTAGAATATAGAGGTGGCCCGGTGCCGTCGTCGTCGGCGAGGCGGTCCGCTTGCCAGGGCGGTGCTGTCAGCTAATGGGCAGGCATGAACGATAAACACATTCCCAGGCCGGTCGTCAAGAGACTCAGCGTATACCTCCGGCGTTTCCAGCGGGAGGCCGGCCGGGGCGGCAAAACGCTCACCAGCAAGGAATTGGCTGAAACGCTTGACATCACCAGCGCGCTGGTCAGGCGGGACCTTGCCCGCCTGTCACGCATGGGACGCCCCGGCGTGGGGTACGACGTCGCCGCTACGATCGAGCAACTGCGCCACATCCTGGGCACGGACGAAGTTCGCGGCGTGATCGTCGTCGGGGTCGGCGGGCTCGGC
>Ga0180432_10006358_pt1 | contig 15331 bp, 12 predicted proteins | sample SS_ome_10_FD_132414 | JGI IMG/M metagenome (GOLD analysis project Ga0180432, IMG submission 132414) | Hypersaline lake sediment archaeal communities from the Salton Sea, California, USA - SS_1_MS_2 metaG | ecosystem: Environmental > Aquatic > Non-marine Saline and Alkaline > Hypersaline >... | reverse complement strand
GGACGAGGCCGGAACTGGTGATCGAAGTAGCGACGTCGAGTGATGCGGTCAGGGACGCCGACCTGATCTTTGCTGCGACGAGTGAACCGGGTTACGTCGTCAGGCCGCAGCAGGTGAGGCCGGGCGCCTGGATTTATGACCTGGGTCGACCTGCGGATGTGGATCCCGCCGTACGGGCTATCGCTGGCGTGGAACTCATTCCTGGTGGTGTCGTCCGGCCCCCCGGTCGAAGCCAGAGCGACCTGAATCTGCATTTCGGCGATGGATTCGTCCCGGCATGCCTTGCTGAGACGATGATCCTCGCGGCCACGGGCGCACATGACCATGCCGTCACCGGAATTCCCGCCCGCGCTGGGGACATGGCGTGGTTCCTCGAGCAGGGTGAGCGACTGGGGTTCACCATCGTGCTCGAGGACGATCAAACGATGCGAGCCGAGACCATGCAAGAGACCCGAGTTGGGGGAGAGGCGTAGCTGATGAAGGTCTTCCGTTTCGCCGCTCAGTTGGAATCCGATTCGCCTGAGGTTGCGGCGTTGTGGGACCTCGGTTGCCAGGGTATGCAGCAGGAGGGCGACCTGGTTGCGGCATGGTTCGAGCGGGAGGTCGCCCTACCCTTGGAGGGCGTGTGGAGTGAGCCGGAGGACGTCGATTGGGTCGCGCGCTTTCACGAGACGCTCGATCCCGTTGAACTGTCCCTTCTAGTGATCGCCCCGACGCATCGCGAGGTGGTGCTCCGGGCGGGTCAGCAGGTCATGTGGCTGGATCCAGGTATGGCGTTCGGCACGGGTCATCACGCCACGACCCGAATGGCGCTCGAAGCTCTCGAGCGAAGTTCGCTTCAGGGGAAGCGGATCTTGGACGTGGGTGCAGGAACGGGCATTCTTGCCGTAGCTGCGGATCTTCTCGGTGCTGCCGCTACGTGGGGCGTTGATACCGACGCGCTGACGCTTCCCGTTGCGCGGGAGCTCGCTGAACGAAACCGCGTTCGAACCGTTTTCGAGCACGGCTCGTTGCGGCCTGAGGATCCCTCACACCAGTGTGACGTCCTGGTCGCCAACCTGTACGCCGAGGCGCACGTGAGCCTCGCCTCGGCGTACGCCAGCGCACTCGCTCCAAATGGACGTCTGGTCGTAACCGGCATTCTCGAGGAAAAGGTGGACGCCGTCCGGTCCGCACTCGAGGAGGTGGGCTTCACTCATTTCGAGCAGCGGACTGAGTCGCCGTGGTGCCTCGTGGAGGCGCGCTCTTCGTGAGGACGCACCGTGTACTCGTTCGGGAGGTGCAGGAGGGCTCCGTGGTCGTGTTTGGGCCCGAGGCCCATCACCTTGCTCGCGTGCTTCGCGTCGAGGTGGGACAACCGGTGCAGGCATTCGATGGATCGGGCCGTGAGGCGGAGGGTGTGGTGGCTGCAGTGACTGATCACGAGGTCGAACTCCGTCTGGGTCCTGAACGCATCACGTCCCGGGAATCGCCCATCGCCGTCGAATTGTTGCTCCCACTCCTGAAGGGTGACAAGCTCGCGGGTGTGGTGAGGCAAGCGACGGAATTGGGCGTACAGAGGTTCAGGTTCGTGTTGACGAGGCGAGCCGATGTTCCGCACCTGTCGCGCGCGAAGATGACGCGCTTGGAGCGAATCGTGGAGGAGGCGTCCAAGCAGAGCGGTCGGGCTGTGGTCCCCACTCTCGAGGAGCCGGTAGCCCTTCATGACGTCTCCTGGGAGGGTGAGTTGTGGATCGGTAGTCCGGTGGGAGACGTGACCCTGGTCTCGGCTGCACGCTCCTGGCTGTCCATGGATCCGCGTCCCCTGTCCATCCTGACCGGCCCCGAAGGGGGTCTCGAGGCGCGGGAGGTCGACGCGCTGGCCGAGCGTGGTGGACGCGCGGTGCGCCTGGGTCCTCGCATTCTTCGTGCCGAGACGGCGCCGATCGCCTTTGCCGCGGTCGCCTTTGCGGAGGTGGGCGATTGATGCCACGGATTGCGCCTCCTGCGGTTCTTGGGTGCGTCGTCATGACGATGTTCGTCCTGACGGCGGGCTGTATGCCGCTCTTCGTGCCTCCAGTACCGGACAGTCTGCCTGCCATCGAGCCTCGCTTACGCCTTTCGGACTTGACCCTCGTTCGGCTCGAGGGTGAACCCGGGGTGCGGTTCGAGGTGTCCGAGGTTCCTGTCGAGGGATGGCTCGCATTTCAGTGGTTTCCTCCTGCCGGCGGAGAGGTGGCGTCGAGCAGCGTGTGGTTGTCGGTGGACGAGGTGGGGCGGATGGTCTGGAGTCCCGTTCCCGCAAGGACGGGTGAGCGGCAGGCCGGGCGCTGGCGTGTCGTTCTATCGTGGCAGGGCGAGTACGTGCGTCAGTTGGAATGGATCGAGCCCGCAGGTTCCTGACCCACGGGCTCGATCCATTCATGACTGTTGATGTGAGGCTGGCTAGGCGGCCCGCCCGAGGGACCGGCGTTGTCGACTCTTGAACCACACGACGAGTGGCGAGAGGATGAAGATACTCGAGTAGGTTCCGACACCGATGCCGATGAGGAGCGTGATCGAGAAGTCGCGCAGCACGCTTCCGCCAAACACGAGGAGTGCAAGGACGGGAAGCAGGGTCGTGCCTGACGTCATCACAGTCCGCGAAAGGGTCTGGTTGACCGAAAGGTCTACGATCTCATCGTAGGTGCGGTCGCGGGTACGCCTGAGGTTCTCGCGAATCCGGTCAGCGATGATGATCGAATCGTTCAGCGAGTAACCGACCACGAAGAGCAGGGCTGCGAGGACGGGAATGCTGAATTCAGCACCCGAGAGGTTCACGGCACCCAGCGTCAGGGCCACATCGTGTACGGCGGCGAGGATGGCCGCAATGGCAACGATCCAGGTAGGCCAGAAACGCCAACCGACGTACGCCAGGATGAGCGCGAGCGCGACGGCAACCGCAAGGATCGCTCCGCGGCGGAGGTCCGCACCCACCGAAGGACCTACGAAGTCGGCCTGCAGCAGGGAGGCGTTGAGCGAGGTCGCCAGTTCACTGGGGAACTGCTCGGCCACGCCGTCGGTGGTGGTCAGGCCCACGCGGACACTGATGAGGTGATCGCCGAGTAGATCGTCCTGAACCTCGACGACGGTGGCTGACGCCCCGGTCACGCTCTCATAACCGAGCGCATCGATGGCATCTCGAACGTCACTCGTTGCGAGCGCTTGCTCACCCTGCAGCAGGAGTGCGGTGCCTCCCGTGAAGTCGGTCGAGAAGCGAAGGCCTCCCAACACCACACTGGCAATCGAAGCGATGGCGAGCAGGGAAGAGGCAGCCACCACGATGCCTGCGCGACGCACGAAGCGGAAACGCAGCCCTGAGGCGTAGAACCCACCCGGCATGAACGAGCGCTTGGTGAAGGTGCTGGCCAGGTCAAGAATCCAGGGGACGACGACGGTGTTGACGAAGACGGCGGCGACGATACCGATGGCCAGCGTGATGGCGAAGCCACGCACCGCACCACTCGTGTACTGGTAGAGAGCGCCTGCGGCGAGCAGCGTCGTCGCGTTCGCATCGATGATGGCGGACAGCGAGGCGGCGAAACCGCGCTTCATCGAGAGTCGGAGACCGTGGCCTTCGCGGAGCTCTTCCTTGATGCGTTCGAAGCTGATTACGTTTCCGTCCACGGCTGCGCCGATCGTGAGCACGAGACCAGCGAGGCCTGGCAGGGTGAGGGCCGCACCGAGTCCGGCGAGAATGCCGAAGACGAACAGCATCGCGAGCAGAATGCCGAGGGCGAGCACGCCACCGAACAGAAGCCCGTAGTAGGCGAGCACGGCGAGGAGCACGGCTGCGCCACCCACGAGGGCGGCGGTCTGGCCCGCGCGAATCGAGTCCTGACCCAGGGTCGGACCGATGGCGCGCACTTCCTGAACCTCGAGATTGATGGGAAGACTTCCGCTGCGCAGGACGAGGGCAATGTCGGTGGCTTCATCGAGGGACTCGATGCCGGTGATTTGGCCCGAGTCGGAGATGCGTGACTGCAGCGTGGGCGCGGTCATGATGGTGCCGTCGAGAACCACGGCCATTCGGCGACCCGTGTTGGCTCCAGTGAAGTCTCCGAAGTCAGTGGTGAACTCACGACCAATCTCGAAGTACACGGCAGGCCCGAGGGTGGCGGTGCCGACGCGCTCGAAGTCGGCGTAGGCGTTGCGGATGATTTCTCCGGTGAAGGCCGTCGGTTCGAGGTCATCGACGGTGATTTGACTCGTCAGCAAGCCTGTGGCTTCGGTGCGTACCAGCGCGAATTCGAGGATCGCCTGCTGACCAATCAGGTCGAGTGCGCGCTCTTGATCATCTGAAGTGAGGCCGGGAAGTTCGACAATGATTCGGTTGCCGCCGCTCGTCTGAATCTGTGGCTCAGCGACACCGAATTCGTTGACACGGTTCTCGACGATGTTGCGTGCGGCCTGGAGGTCTTCTGGGGCGGGATTGGGTAGCTCGCTCTCGAGCACCACGCGAAGCCCGCCTTGAAGATCGAGTCCTAGCTTCAGGGATTCATCGCTGGGTGCCCATGGTTTCCAAAGGTAGGCGACGGCGGCGATGATGGCGGCGAGAACAAGAATTCCCGTGAAGGTTCGTTGCGTCATGATTCTCCAATAACGTGATTCAGGAAGTTGGGGTTAAGAGGCGTAATGTCCGCTGTGGGTCAGCGTGCTGGCTGACGCCCTCTTCAACCACCGTCGAGCAGCCTTCGCGCGAACCAGCGTTGCGCCTTCCCCGCACCTTGGTGAGCCTGAGACTGCCCAGGATGCTGACCGCGTGGCAGCGCGAGGCCGAGCAGGAGTATGGGCAGAACCCACGCGCCCCGTGTGGGGTTCGTGGTGCTGGTGGGGCTTGGTACCGGGCTGATGAACAGCATCGAGCCTGTGGGTGCATGAAAACCCGGCTCCAGCGGTGTCAGGCCGTCAAGGGCCGAGGATGGTACCGATGGAACGGTCGCGAGGCTGAAGAGCGCGCCCACGAGCCCCACGATGGCCAGCCATGAAAGGCTGGCCGCGAGGCGTGGAAAGACCTTGGAGCGCGCTTGGGTCATCAGCTCAGAGGAACCTCGACCATTTCGTAGACCTCGATGATGTCCCCTTCCTGCACGTTGTCGTAATTCTGCAGGTTGATTCCGCATTCGAAGCCTTGCGTGACTTCACGTACGTCGTCCTTGAAGCGTTTCAGGCCAGCGATGGAGCCTTTATAGACCTCTTTATCGCCTCGCGTCACGCGGGCTTTCGCGTTCCGGCGAATGGTGCCATCGGTCACGTACGAACCGGCGATCGTTCCGCTTCTTGGCACGTTGATGACGGCACGAATTTCGGCGTGACCGATAATCTGCTCCTCGTACTCCGGTTCGATCTGGCCACGAATCAGTTTCTGGACGTCCTCGATGAGTTCGTAAATGATCTTGTAGGTTTTGAGGGGAATGCCCTGTCGTTCCGCCGATTTCTTGACGCTACCCGCTGGATTGACACCAAAGGTGATCACGTGCGCATCGGCGGTTGATGCCAGCAACAGGTCCGAGTCGGTGGGGGCACCGACCTCGGCCAGCATGATGTTGAGGTCGACCTCTTCCGTGGCGTCCGATTCCTTCTCGAGTACGCCCTTGATGGCCTCGAGCGTGCCTTGGGTATCGGCGCGAAGAATGATGGCGACCTCGGTGACGCTGGGTTTGCCGAACAGGTCGGCAAGGGTGACGTCCTTACGGCCGATGGACTGGCGCGCCTCGAGTTCGCGCGCTTCCTGGCGTTCGGCGGTCAGGCTGCGGGCTTCTGCGTCGCTACCCACGGCCTCGACGAGTGATCCCGCCTGAGGCTGGTTCGAGAACCCGAGGATCTGTACGGGTACGGCAGGTCCGGCCTGATCGATGGTCTTCCCGGTGTGGTCCGTCAGGCGGCGAATCTTGGCCCAGGCTTCACCGGACACGACGGCGTCGCCGACGCGAAGGGTGCCTTCCTGCACGAGGACGGTGGCGAGCACGCCGGCTTGCTTGTCGAGGATGGATTCAATGACGATGCCTTGTGCGTTGCCTTCGGGATCGGCGCGTAGATCCGCGAGTTCCGCGACGAGGGCAATCATTTCGAGGAGTTCTGGAACACCCTGGCCGGTGATTGCACTGATCTCGACCGTGATGGTGTCACCGCCATAGGCTTCCGGGATGAGCTCGACCTGCATCAGGTCCTGCTTGACCTTGTCCGGGTTGGCGCTGGGCAGGTCGATCTTGTTGATTGCCACGATGATGGGCACGTTTGCCGCTCGGGCGTGCGCGATGGCTTCCCGTGTCTGCGGCATCAGGCTGTCGTCCGCGGCCACGACGATGACAGCGATGTCGGTCGCGTTCGCTCCGCGTTGACGAATGGCCGTGAAGGCTTCGTGGCCTGGGGTATCGAGGAAGGTGATGGGTCCGTGCTTGGTTTCAGCAATGTAGGCGCCAATGTGCTGCGTGATGCCGCCTGCCTCACCCGCAGCGACACGCGTTTCGCGGATGTAGTCCAGCAGGCTGGTCTTTCCGTGATCGACGTGACCCATGACGGTCACGACCGGGGCGCGGGGCGGGAAGTGGGCGCGTGCGGCAGCGCGCGCTTCGGCAGCTGCTTTGGCTTCGGCCGCCGCGCGTTCCTCTGCCTCGATGGCTGCGAGAAGTTCCGCCTCGTCCTCGTCCTCTTCAGCTGCCTCAGCCTCAGCCTCCACAACCGGTTCTTCTTCTTCTTCTTCGCTCGCCTCGACGTGTTCAGGCTCGACAGGTTCTTCGGCAGCCGGCTCTACGTCCGCCTCAGCCACCGGCTCATCTGCCGCGGACGCCTGCGCAGGCGCTTCAGTTTCTTCCGTGGCGGGTGTCGCTCCCGTCAAGCGTGCTTGCACTTGGGTGGCCACATCGGCCTCGACGGAGCTTGCGTGGGACTTGTAGTCGATGCCGAGTGCGTCAAGCACTGCGAAGACGTCCTTGTTTTCGACGCCTAAATCTTTAGCGAGTTGGTAAATGCGAATCTTTGCTGCCATTTATGCCTCCCGAGTGGGCTGCGCGTGAACGCGCCCGGCGAGTTCGTGAGCGAGGTGAGCAGCGGAGCTTTGGAAGGTCCGCTTCAGGTCGCGTTCCGTGACTTTCGTGCTGCATTCCCAGCACATCCACGCACCTCGCCCGGGTGTGTTCCCCCGAGGGTCAAGGTGCCAACGCCCGTTGGCGTCTCGAACGAGACGCTGAAGGGCATTCTTCTGAGCCGTCGTGCGGCATGTCACGCAGCGGCGCATGGGGATGTGGGGAATACGCGAAGTCATGCTTAGACCGGCTCGACTTCCTCGTCGGAATCCACGTCATCGTTGGCTTCCTCAGGTGCGGCGACGTCCTCGGCGACCTGGCTGGCCGGGTCGGTCGAAGGCGTCTCTTCAGGAACGTCCACCTCGGTGACCGCTTCTGCATCCTCACCGGGTTCGGCCTCGCTGCCGTCCTGTGTTTCACCCGCGAAGAGGGCATCGAAAGCGGCGCGAGAGGAGCCCGCCTCGCCAGCAGCAAAGGGATCGTCCATACGCGTCGCAGCGGCCTGCATGGCGGCATCGAGGTCGCTCGTCGTTTCGGAGGCTTCCAGATCGATCTTGTAGCCCGTGAGTTTCACGGCCAGTCGAACGTTCTGCCCACCCTTACCAATGGCGAGGGAAAGCTGGTCGTTGGGTACCAACACGCGCGCCTCCATGGCGTCCTGATCAATCTCGATGGTACCGACCTTGGCGGGGGAGAGGGCGTTTCGAATGAACTCCCGTGGGTTGGGGTCCCAGGTGATGATGTCGACCCGTTCGCGCTGGAGTTCTGATGTGACAGCCTGAATCCGGCTGCCTCGGTGACCAATGCAGGCCCCGATAGGATCGACGTTTGGACTGGTGCTCGTGACGGCAACCTTGCTCCGTGCTCCCGCTTCACGCGCGACGGCCTTCAGTTCCACCGTGCCGTCGGCGACTTCGGGGATTTCCTGGCGCATCAGGTAGGTAAGCAATTCTCCGGCCGCACGCGACACCAGAATGCTGGGTCCGCGAGTTCCGAGTTCCACGTTGACGACGTAGACCTTGATTCGCATGCCCACCATGTAGCGCTCGCCCTGAATCTGCTCACGGGGCGGCATGATGGCCTCCCCGCGGCCGAGATCGACGAACACGTTTCTTTTGTTGTCCACGCGGCTGACGACACCGGTGATGATCTCGCCGGCGCGGTCCTTGTACTCGTCGTACACGAGGGCGCGCTCAGCTTCGCGAATCTTCTGGGTGATCATCTGCTTCGAGGTTTGCACCGCGATGCGCGTGAATTTCTCGGGATCGACGGGGAACTCCATCTCCATCCCAACTTCCACCTCGGGATCGAGGGCAAGCGCCTCCTCGAGAAGGATTTCCTTCTCGCGCTCCTCTTCCTCCTCGTTGACTTCCGCTACGACCTTGCGAATCTCGAGGACTTCCATCTCGCCCGAGTCGGGGTCGATCTCGACCTCGATCCGGCGACCGGGCATGACGTTGCGCTCAAAGGCGTGCTCGAGCGCTTCCTCGAAACTGAGCAGCAACTGCTCCTTGTCGAGATTGCGTTCCGCCGCCATCATGTTCAACGCATCAATGAATTCCTTGTTCATGTTTCCAACTCCTATTCGGTTGTTTAGCGCGGCTCATTCGGCCATTCGGCCAAGCGCGCGCTCTCGAGCTGCTCGAGGGGCACGACGACGGTGTTGCCGTCCACCTCGAAGGTCACCTCATCGCCCTGAACCGTACGCACGATGCCGGTGAAGGCCTGATCGCGGGTGCGGACCTTGGCGCGAAGGTCGTGGAATCGCTCGAAGTGCCGGGCCGTGAACAGCGGCCTCGACGAGCCGGGCGACTCCACCTCGAGGTCGTAAGGGACCTCGAAAGGGTCAAGACGGTCGAGCTCCAGCCCGAACGCCTCGCTGGCCGTACGAACGTCCTCCACGGTGACGGGCCCTTCATCGAGCCGATCGATACGCACCAGGACTTTCGGAGTACGGCCCTTGCGGCTGACGGTGACTTCGAGAACCTCGTACCCAAGGCCGCCAAGCACGCTCTGTGCAGGGGTTTTCAGGTCCATGAGCCCTCCATTGGTCACGTCCGCGACAAGAATCGTGGACTTCGGGTGCGACACGTGGTTTCGGTAGGGGTTTGCCCAACGAAAAAGGCGGGTCGTGAGCAACCCACCCTCCGAGAACGGCCGGTCCGTCGTCCACCCACAAGTGTACCGCTCCCGCGGGGCCATGTACAAGCGGTGAATGTACGTTTTTGCGCAGCGGCAGGGCTTTACACGGAACTCGCGTGGACGGTACCCTCCTGACATGTTTGTGATGTTTCGAGCTACCTGACTTGCGGCGCGTTTCCCGACGTGTCGCTTGACTGATGACCCTCCGAAAAGGGTCGTCTTTTTTGTGCATTTCGGCGACCGCACGTAGCCTCGAACGTCCATCGAACGGTCTGGAGGAGACCATGCGACCCACCGGGGATGTGTTGCTGCTTACACCGGGACCCACGCCCATCCATCCGCGTGCGCTTGCTGCCATGCAGTGGCCCATGCGCGGGCACATGGATCCGGACGTCTTTGCGACGAACGACCGAATCGTCACCGACCTCAAAGCCCTCTACGGTGCGGCTGACGATGCCTTCGCCAGTCTCCTCTCAGGAACCGGCTCGCTGGGCATGGAGGCCGGAATCGCCAATCTCGTCGAACCCGGCGAGCGTCTACTCGTCGCCTCGAACGGTGTGTTCGGCGAGCGGATGGTCACCATGGGGCAACGCCTTGGTGCGGACGTCCACGTGCTTCGTGCGCCCATCGAGGTTGCTCTCGACGTGGACGCCGTAGTGGACGAGGTTCAACGCCTCAAACCGAAGGTCCTTGCGATGGTCCACGGGGAAACGAGTACGGGGGTCTTGAATCCGGTGCCCGAAATCTCCACGCGGCTGGGGGGCAGCGATACGCTCATCAGCGTCGACGCCGTGACGACGGTCGGCATGATGCCGTTCCACATGGCCGAGTGGGGCATCGATTACGCCTACACCGGTTCCCAAAAGTGCCTCTCCGCACCTCCCGGCCTCGCGCCCGTCGTCTTCAGTGCCCGCGCCATGCGAGCCATCGAGCAGCGGCAGACGCCGGTGGCAACCTGGTACGCGGACGCGGTCGGCATGCAGGCGTATTGGGATCCCAACGGCCCTCGGGCGTATCACCACACCGTGCCCGTGCAACTGCACTGGGCCACAGGGGAAGCGATTCGCGCAGCACTTGAGGAGGGCCTCACGCAACGTCAACGGCGCGTCCAGCGCCTCGCCGCCGCCATCATCCAGGCGCTCGAGCCCATGGGGTTCGTTCCCACCGTCGCAGAACCGTTCCGCCTTCCCTCCGTGCTCGCGATGACCCTGCCCGAAGGGTTCGATGACGCCGGGGTGCGGCGTACGCTCCGTGAGCGGTACTCCATCAGCGTCACCGGCGGGCTTGGGCCGACGGCAGGAAGGATCTGGCGGCTGGGCCTGATGGGGGAGAACGCGCATGCCTGGCACTACCAGCGGCTGATGATTGCGCTCTCCGAACTTCTCGATGCCCCCAACCTGCCCCATGATTTCGATGAAGCGGTCGTCGCGACGAGCCGCGTTCCCGCCTAGCGTGGCCGAGATTCCGGTCGACCTCCAGGGACACGTTCCGACGCGCGAGGCGCGCGCTCGCGCAGAGTCGGCCGGCATGGATCTCGACCGCCTCAAGCGAGAGCGACCAGACGAGTACCGAATCCTCAATGCTGAAGCCGTCGTTCGGGTATCTCCCGAACTTGCGCAGGCGGTTGCGGACCTGATTCCTGAGCGTTCAGACCGCAAGATCTACAGCGTGCCAGGCGAACCTGCGGTCCGCCTGCTCGCCTTCCCGCCATTGAGTGCCGACGAACTCGAGGCGTTTGATGAGCTTGCCGCCCGCTGGGTGGCACAAGAGGACGTGGCCGGGACCCATGCGTTCTACCGGAGCGTGCGTGACCCACATGGCGAACACCGCGAGCTGATGATCCCCATTCATCCCCAAGCTTGGAACGGCGAGGTTGCTCTCGTAGGCCCGTTCGAGCAACAGGAGCAGGCCGAAGCCTGGCCAGCAGGGCGGTTACCCGCTAACCTCATCGGTGACCCGCTGCCGTACCGGGGCAAATGGTACTGCGACGTATTCGACAGTGAAGAGGCGTGGCTCGATCAACTCGCCAGGCCCACCACCGGTGGCGAGCCGTCCGACGGTTGATGCTTGACGACCGTCCAGCACGGCGGTACCGTGACACGCATGAAACGCCCCGCAGTACGGTTTTTCCAGTTTCTTTAGGCGGCGCGGAAACCCCGCGTCGCTGTGCCGCGCTAGGAACCCTGCGCGGCCTTTTTCTTGGCAAGACCACCGGGGTGCAACGGAGGAGGCGTCATGATTGACGAAGCGCGAGTCGAGATTCAGGCCGCCGAGGATGTGCGCGCCCTGCAGGACGTGCGTGTTCGTTGGCTCGGCAAGAAGGGTCGCATCACCGAGGAGCTCAAGGGCCTGGGTGCCCTCGAGCCCGATGCACGGCGCGAGGCCGGTCAACGCATCAACGTGGTCAAGCAGGAGGTCGAGCAGCTCATCGAATCCCGGAAAGCTGAACTCGAGCGCGCGGCGTTGGCGCTCGCCCTCGCCTCCGAACGTGTGGACGTCACACTCCCAGGCTCGCGTGGCCCCAGTGGGGGCCTTCACCTGCTCACGAAAGTCACGCACCGATTACTCGACGTGTTCACCAGCCTCGGCTACGAGGTGGTCACGGGCCCCGAACTCGAGACCGATCACTACAACTTCACGTCCCTGAACTTCCCTCCCGAGCACCCAGCCCGCGATGAGCAGGACACCTTCTGGACCGAGGACGGTCGGCTGCTGAGGACGCACACGAGTCCGATGCAGGTTCGCTACATGGAGCGCAACACGCCCCCCTTCAAGGTCGTCGTGCCTGGCAAGGTGTTCCGCAATGAAGCCGTCGACGCCACCCACGAAGCGCAGTTCCATCAGCTCGAGGCTCTCGTGGTCGGGGAACGCATCACCATGGCCGACCTGCAGGGTGCGATCCAGGAGATGGCTGACGCCCTGTTTGGAGAAGGCACGAGGACGCGTCTTCAGCCGTCATTCTTCCCGTTCGTCGAACCCGGAGCGGAGTTCGCGATCTGGTGGACCCACCCCAAGACCGGCAAGGAAGAGTGGCTGGAGCTCGGGGGTTGCGGCATGGTCCACCCCAACGTCTTCAAAGCCGCAGGCTATGAAGGCGTGACGGGCTTCGCCTTCGGGTTCGGCATCGAGCGTCTCGCCATGGTGCCGTATGGCGTTCCCGACATTCGCTGGTTCTACCAGAGCGACATGCGCGTTCTCCGTCAGTTCCGAGGTTCTCTGTGAACGTTCCCCGTTCGCTTCTCGAAACCTTCGTCTCGCCCCTGCCCGAAACGGCGGAACTCGCTGATTTGCTTGCAGGCCTGGGCCTTGGGGTCGAAGCCGTTCACGACGTTCCCGGTGTGCCGGCGGGTGTCGTAGTGGCCGAGATTCTCGAAGCTTCCCCCATCGAGGGTTCCGATCACCTGACGCGCACCGTCGTCCATGACGGGGAATCCACCAGGGTGGTGGTGTGTGGAGCACCGAACGCCGAGGTGGGCATTCGTACCGCACTGGCTCTGCCAGGCACCCATCTTCCGGCCTTGGACGTGACGGTCGGCACTCGAGACGTAATGGGCGTTGCAAGCGAGGGAATGCTGTGCAGCGCGAAGGAGCTCGGCATTTACGACGATGCGCGCGGCATCATCAGTCTTGGAGCAGACGCCGTTCCAGGAATGGCGCTCGACATCTTGTGGCCGAAGGACACGGTGTTCGAGCTGGAACTCACGCCCAATCGCGCGGACGCGTTCAGCGTGCTGGGTGTGGCACGCGACGTGGCCGCGAAGTTGAACGTACCGCTCAATGATCCGAGCGCATCGGACGATCTCGGTGATGAGCAAGGCGATGACGGTTTACGTGTGGAGGTCGAGGATGCTTCTGGATGCCCGCAACTCGTATTGCAGCGCATCGATGGCGTAGAGGTCGCCCCGAGCCCAGTCTGGTTACAGCGCGGGTTGGCGCTGTTCGGCTTACGCCCACGCAACAACGTCGTCGACGTCACGAACTACGTCACCTTCGTCCTTGGCCAACCCTCCCACGCCTACGACGCCAGGGTGCTGGGTGACGGCTGCCTTTCGGTGCGGCGTGCGAGGCCAGATGAGACCGTCACGCTCCTCGATGGCGAGAACTACACGCTCGATCCTGCCGATCTCGTGATTGCCACGCCGGACCAGAATGGCTCGAAAGCCATCGGCCTTGCGGGGGTCATGGGAGGTCAGGACGATAGTGTCCGTGATGACACCACCACCGTTGCGCTCGAGGTGGCTCACTTCGATCCCGTCACGGTGCGGACCTCCGCGAAACGACATGGTTTGCACACCGATGCCCATCACCGCTTCGAGCGGGGTGTCGACCCTGCCTTGCAGCCACGCGCTGCTGCCTATGCTGCCCGCCTGATTGCGGAGGTAGCTAATGGAACCGTGCATTCTGCCTCCAGCCGTTTCGGTGCTTCCCCGACCCGGAGCGTCGTCGAATTCCGTCCCGAACGCGTCGAGTTCCTCATGGGCTTCGATGTTCCCGAGGACACACAGGTGACGTACCTCGAGGCGCTCGGGTGCCGGGTCGAGTCTGATGACGCCGTCTGGCGCGTCACCCCACCGAGTTGGCGTTTCGACATCTCCATCGAGGAAGACCTCATCGAGGAGGTCGCGCGCCTGCATGGTTACGAGCACATCGGTTCCACCCGCCCTGATCTTGCCTTCACGCCGCCACGCACCGACGCCACACACCGCAGCCTGCGTGAGAGCCTGGCAGCGTCGGGGTTTCACGAGACGATCCACTACGTGTTCACGGGGAACGATGAGATTGCCCGTTCGCGCGCCCCCGAGGCAACGGTGCGCCTTTCGAACCCTCAGGGCGTCGAGCGAGCGTGCCTACGCACAGCCATCTATCCCGGTTTGCTTGCAGCGGCGGCCAACAACCGAAACGAGCCCGTACTCGCGCTCTTCGAGGTGGGCCGCGTGTTCCTCGAGCCGGAGGTCGAACGTCTCGGACTGCTCCTTCGGGGCGCACACGAGTGGAGTGGTTGGCGGAGCGACGTACCCGTCGACATCTGGCGGCTGAAGGGGATGCTCGAGCAGCTTGCGGAACGCAATGGCTCGACGCTCGCTTTCGAGCCTGCTGATGCCGCGAGTGTGCCCATGCTTCACCCTGGTGTTGCGGCACGCGTGATGTGGGACGGTCTGGACGTCGGTTTTGCTGGCCGAGTTCATCCAGAGGTCGCGTCTGACTACGAATTGGGCGAAGTCTACGTCGCTGAACTCGCGCTGCCACTACCCAGCAAGCGACTCACCGTCGCTGAGATCGTGCGTCAGCCCTACGCCGAGCGGGACGTCGCCGTCGTGGTCTCGGGCGAAACGAGTTACGCCCAACTCGAGGCCGTCATCGAGGGCGCGGCGGGCTCGAGGCTCGACACGGTCTACCCGTTCGACGTGTACTCCGGGCCACCCCTCTCTGAAGGGGAGCGAAGTATCGCCATTCGAATGCGCTGGCGGGACGCGGAACGCGCCTTGCGGGATGAAGAGGTCGATGCCTACCTCAAGGACGTCATGAGCGCGCTCGAAACTGCCGGCTACCGAATTCGCCAATAATTCCGCGCGATCTACTCGGCCGCCAACGAGGGATGCTTCACATCCCCATCCGTTGGCGGCAAAACGTGGCGCTTGTCGCATCCCGTGATGAGCGTCAGTCGTTACACTCCTCCTAGGCGTGGTCGTACGCGCCAGGAGGAGGTCGGAAGCTGACACAACCCAGGATCGCGAGGTAGCGCAAGCCCGGCAATCGCCGGTGACGAGGTGGAGGGCCCTTCCGCACGTGCCGAAGGCGCGAGGCGAAAGGGACAGGTGATGGCAGAGATGCCGTTCGCCGAAAACGCGAAGATGTCTGCGGGCCCCTCCCGAGCCATGGATCCCTCGCTCGCGAAGCCAATCCGGATCCCCATGCTGCGGTGGCCGACTTCGGCCTACGCACCGGACGCACTGCACAACTTTTTCGCTCTCATCCGCAGAGGAGTCACCCATGTGCGGGATTTCATCGTATGTCGGTCCTAGGGACGCGACACCTATCGTGCTGGACGGCTTGGCCCGTCTCGAGTACCGCGGTTACGACTCAGCTGGAATCGTCACCTTTCATGACGGCGTAACGACCAGCCTCAAGAAAGCAGGAAAACTCCG